>BNJU01002294.1_pt1 | contig 248645 bp, 251 predicted proteins | sample 8539281 | NCBI WGS metagenome assembly BNJU01 (sample SAMD00202456, study PRJDB9452) | human saliva metagenome | isolation source: human saliva | place: Japan | reverse complement strand
TTGAATTATTATCAACCATTGACCTAACCTTTGATGGTATGCTGTCCTTCCTCACAAGTAATATCGGTGCCTGGGCCTTTTTCTGTCACTGCTCCTGCTGATAATGCATCAATTGCATTATATCCATTTGATAACATTACTGCAAAAATTAACAGGGCCATCAAACTATTAGTTATTTTTCATGACGAAACTCCTTTCCTTATCATATATTTGTAACCATGCTTTACAACTCCAATTAAATGATATCATATTTTAACTAGAAATAACATTCATTATTTTTTTAGTTTTTTTCGATGAATTTTACTAAATATAGCTAAAAACTTTAAAAAATCATACTGTTTTTCTGCAAATATATTTTTTTCACTTGAAAAAAGCGTGAAATTTTACTCTACGCTCTAAAAAAACTATTTCTTTTATATACTACTTATCTAGGCCATCCACATCATTGAATTAACAGTCTTCTATATATGGCCTAATTAGCTAAACATTCCATCCCCTGACAAATTCAATATGATTGGCTACCTGGTCCCTGCTAGGGCCTCCCAGGGATTGCCTACTTTCCACGCAGGCTTCAATAGCAATATTATCAAATATATCTTCCCCTATAAGGTCACAGTAGGCCTTGTAGTCGTCAAGGCTGATATCTTCCAGACCAATGCCCTTTTCTATGCAATCAAAGACTATTTCACCTACTAGCCTGTGGGAGTCTCTAAATGTCAATCCCTTTTTAACCAGGTAGTCTGCCAGGTCTGTAGCATTTAGGAAGCCTTGTCTAGTTGCCCTCAACATATTATCTTTCTTTACCTTAAGGGTTTTCATCATAGGCTTGGCAACCATCAGGGCCTTGGTCCATGTCTCTACACCATCAAAAAGTGCTTCCTTGTCTTCCTGCATATCCTTGTTATAGGCCAGTGGCAGGGCCTTCATCATAGACAATACAGTCAAGAGGTCTCCATATACCCTACCCGTTTTACCCCTTATCAGTTCGCAGGCATCTGGATTTTTCTTTTGTGGCATCATGGAACTTCCTGTGCTGTAGGCATCATCCATCTCTATGAAGGCAAATTCCTGGCTAGACCAGATAATCAGCTCCTCACATAGCCTGCTCAAGTGCATCATTCCCACCGAACAAGCTCCAAGTAGGTCTATTACAAAGTCCCTATCACTTACTCCGTCCAGGGAATTCATACTTGGCATTTCAAAGCCCAAGTCTTTTGCTGTCATATGCCTGTCTATAGGAAAACTCGTTCCTGCCAGGGCCCCACTACCAAGTGGCATGGTATTGTGGATAGATTTCCATGATTCTAGCCTAAGTAGGTCCCTCCTGGCCATTTCTACATGGGCCATAAGAAAATGGGCCAGTGATATGGGCTGGGCCCTTTGAAGGTGGGTATAGCCAGGCATTATTGTATCAATATTTTCCTCTGCCATATTTACCAGGATATCTATCCACTCCCTCAATAGGCCTGATAGCTTGTCCACAGAATGCCTGGCATATAGCTTTAAATCAAGGGCTACCTGGTCATTTCTGCTTCTTGCTGTATGTATTTTCTTGCCTACTTGACCTATTTTTTCTATCAAAAGGGCCTCTATATTCATGTGGATATCTTCATGCTTGCTGGTAAATTCCACCAGGCCCTGGTCAATATCAGCTTCTATAGCCTCTAGACCACCAATTATTAGGCCGGCTTCTTCCCTGCTTATTATTCCAGTTTCATCCAACATTTTTACATGGGCCTTACTGCCCTCTATATCATAGTGGTAAAGCTTCCAGTCAAAGCCAATAGAAGAATTAAAGTCTTCCATAATGTTGCTGGTCTCAGATTGGAACCTTCCACCCCATAACTTCTTCATCTTAACCTCCTCAGTCAACCTGTTCTTATTTTTCTAACATATATCCCCCACATATGTATTTTGCCTAATTCTTTTTAACTATACTCTTTGGCTTCTTAACCTATATTTCCAGGCCACTCTTTGCCCTCATCCTGGCATTGGTCTTTAGTGGTAGGGAGAATAGGTGTATAAAGCCTTCTGCATCCTTTTGATCGTATACATCATCCTCACCAAAAGTTGCTATTTCTTCACTGTATAGTGAATATGGTGATTTTATTCCAGCTGGTATGCAGTTGCCCTTGTATAGCTTCATCTTTATCTGACCCGTACAAGTCTCTTGCGTTGAGTCTATAAAGGCATCCAGGGCCTGCTTAAGTGGTGTATACCATAGGCCATCATAAAGTAGCTGGGCATATTTAATAGCAATATGAGACTTAAAAGATGCTGTATCTCTGTCCAGAGTCAAGCTTTCTAAAAGTTGGTGGGCTTCCATCAGTAGGGTTCCTCCTGGAGTTTCATATATACCCCTTGACTTCATTCCTACCAACCTGTTTTCTACCATGTCTAGTATACCTATACCATGCTTGGCCCCAATTTCATTGGCCTTTTCAAGTAGGGCTAGTGGCTCATCAAACTTTTGTCCATTTATGGCTACTGGCTGGCCCTTTTCAAAGTCTATAACTACATATTCTGCCTGGTCCGGTGCCTCTTCTGGCCTTGTACATATCAGGCACAAGTCATCGATTGGTTCGTTTTCAGGATTTTCCAGGTCACCACCCTCATGGCTAAGGTGAAGGACATTCCTGTCCATGCTGTAGGGCCTTTTCTTAGTGACTGGTACCTCTATACCGTGGTCTTTTGCATAGTCTATGGCATCTTCACGAGACTTGATATCCCATTCACGCCATGGGGCTATTATCTTTGTATCCGGGCTAAGGGCTGCTATTGATACCTCAAACCTAACCTGGTCATTACCCTTACCTGTGGCACCGTGGCATATGTACTGGGCACCTTCTTTTTTGGCTACATCAACCAGGGCCTTGGCTATTAGGGGTCTAGCAACTGATGTTCCTAGTAGGTACTTGCCTTCATACTTAGATCCTGCCTTTATGACCGGCCAAACGAAGTCTTTGACGAATTCTTTTTTCAGGTCTACTATATAGCACTTGCTGGCCCCACTCTTTAAGGCTTTTTCATATACTATATCCAACTCATCACCCTGGCCTACATCACCACAAACTGCTATTACCTGGCAGTTTTGGTAGTTTTCTTTCAGCCATGGTATAATTACTGATGTGTCCAGGCCTCCTGAATAGGCCAAGACCACCTTTGTCATTTCTCCAGCATTTACAATTTCCTTATCATTTGCTATTGCTCCATTATCTATATTTTTCATGTCTTTTCTCCACCCCTTCTTATTGCTTGCTCGCTAAAGTCTATATTCTTGTTTAGAAATTTCCTCGTATTGTCCACTATCCTTTAATGACTTTATAGTCTTGTTAACTATGTCTAAAAGGGACTTGTTGTCTCCCTTTTTAATGGCTATGGCTGCCTCTTCCTTGTTGGCCTGACTTAGGTTGACATCTATTAATTTAAGTCCATCATACTGGTTGGCATTTATTTTTGCTACTACAGTGCTGGCTACGATTCCATCTATATTACCATTTTTCATATCAGCTATTAGGTCTGGTATGGCTGTTAGGGACTTTATCTTTGGAGCCTTCAAGGCCTCCTTAGCATATATTTCCTGGACACTCCCCCTCTGTACTCCTAGGACTATATTTTTTAGGTCATCCTCTTTGCTGATATCCTTACTGAAATTGCTATTTACTATGATGGAATTTGTTCCTTCAAAATATACGTCTGAAAAGTCTACAGATTTTTTTCTTTCTTCCGTTGGTGTCATAGATGTAATTACCATGTCTACCTTGGAAGACTGAAGGGCCATTATCAGGGCATCAAAGTCCATAGCCTTGATTTCCAGCTTTACACCTATCTCGTCTGCTATTTTCTTGGCCAGGTCTATATCTGCGCCTACTACCTGGCTTTTCCCTGACTTATTTACAGTGAATTCAAATGGTGGATAGCCTGGTGCAGTACCTACGACTAGCTTACCATTTGCCTTTATTTTTACTTAAAACATCTGCCTTATCATTTTCATTAGAATTTTTTTGAGCTGTCACCCCACTACTAGTACTAATGACATTACTAGTAATATTAATTTACTTATATTTTTCTTCATCATACTCACTCCTTTAACAAACAAAAAAGCCTCTTGGGCATAATGCCCAAGAGACGAAAACTTCCGCGTTACCACTCTTGTTGATAGGATATCTATCTGCTAGCTAACTCGTGAAACCTATAGTTTCTAAATAGGCGGTACTACAAAAATTCTACCTGCTATCCGGAATCGCAAATAAAAAAAAGTCTCTTGGACAAATGTCCAAGAGACGAAAAATTTCCGCGTTACCACTCCTATTGATAGATATACTATCCTCTCAAACCCTTAAGGCGGGGAAACCTGCTACAATACTGTTATTTCCTATAGCAACCTCAAAAGCTCTCTTCACTTCAAACTTCAATATCGGACTCACACCATACTCCGACTCGCTGAAAATTCATCTGAGCTACTCTCTTTATCATCGGCTTTATTTAGTTGAGTATTATTATATTGCTTCTTGTTAAACTTGTCAACACCTTTTTTTAATATTTTTATTAGTATCCTACTTTCCTATTGATAAAATTTTATAGTTTGCCCCATTCATCTTGTACCAAGTAAAATGTCATCATATTTTACCATCTTCATAGGTTTCTAATACCTATCCTTGGACTCTCTTTCTATCCTTCTCATTGCATCTTTTTTAGCCAGGTCTTGTCTCTTGTCATAGAGTTTTTTACCCTTGGCTAGCCCTAGCTCCAGCTTGACCCTACCATTTTTCAGGTAGACGCTCATTGGTACCAGCGAGTATCCCTTTGATAGTCGTAGCCCCAATCAGCTTTCCTGATTTCAGCCTTGTGGAGTAGGAGCTTCCTAGTCCTAAGTGGGTCTACATTGAACCTATTCCCCTGGTCGTAGGGGCTGATATGGACCTGCTTTAGGAATACTTCGCTGTTGTCAACTGATGCATAGCCTTCCTTTAGGTTAATCCTACCCTGTCTGATTGACTTGACCTCAGTCCCCTTTAGTTCTATACCACATTCATAGACCTCATCTATAAAATAGTCGTGTCTAGCCTTCTTGTTAGTCGCTAGAATCTTTTTTCCCGACATTACTTACCACCTTCTATCATTTCAAAATCTATTTCTCTTGCATCTACATTTACCTTTACTAGCTCAACCTCAACCTTTTGGCCCAGCATAAAGGTCCTGCCTGTCCTTTGACCTACGAGTATACTTGCACTTTCAATATATTCATACATATCCTTAAGTGTTGATAGCCTTATTAGGCCCTCAATTCCATTGTCAAGTTCTACAAAGATACCAAAGCTAGTGATACTGGATATGTGTCCCTCAAACTTCTGTCCTATCTTGTCTTCCATGTAGACTGCCTTATAGTAGTCGTCTACATCTCTTTCAGCATCTACGGCCTTCCTTTCCTGGATTGATGATTGGTTGGCAACAGACTCAAGGATTGCTTCATAGTGGGCCCTCCTCTTATCGTTGAACCTACCATCCAGGTTTTCCTTTATTATCCTGTGTATCTGGAGGTCTGGATACCTCCTTATAGGGGATGTAAAGTGACAGTAGTACTTGGCAGCTAGACCAAAATGTCCCTCACATGAAGGCGAATACTTGGCCTGCTTCAAGGACCTAAGCATGATAGTCCCTATAGCCTGCTTAGTTTCCTTATCCTCAATCTTATTTAGGACATCCTGAAGATCACTTGGCCTCACCTCAGACCTTCCTATGCGCATAGAGTAGCCCCTGGCCTGGACAAAGTTTCTAAGAGTTAAAATCTTCTCCAGGTCTGGCTCGTCATGTATCCTGTAGACAAATGGGTACTTGAGCCAGTAGTAGTGCTCTGCTATAGTTTCATTGGCCAAAAGCATAAACTCTTCTATCAACTTATTTGATGTCCTTCTCTCATAAGGGACTATATTTATAGGTATCCCCTGGCTATCTAGCTGAATCTTAGATTCAGGGAAGTCGAAGTCTATTGCCCCCCTCTTGAACCTTCTCTTCCTAAGGATTTCAGCTAGATCACCTGCATTTTTAAAGCTCTCAAGAAAATCCGCGTACTTGGCAGTCAGGTCAGGATCATTGTTTTCTAGGATTTCACTGACCTCGTGGTAGGTCAACCTGGCCTTGGACCTGATTACGGACTTGGCTATATCATACTTGACCACCTTGCCATTTTTTGGTTCAACCTCCATAATACAGGACAAACTTAGCCTGTCTACCATAGGATTTAGTGAGCAAATACCATTTGACAGCTTCTTTGGTAGCATAGGTATTACCTTGTCGACTAGGTATACTGATGTAGACCCTCTTTAGGGCCTCTCTATCAAGGGGTGAATTTTCTGTTACATAGTGGGTAACATCTGCTATATGGACACCCAACCTGTAATTTCCATTGTCCAAAGAGGTCAACAGATATGGCATCGTCAAAGTCCTTAGAATCATCCCCATCTATGGTATATATTAGCTGGTCCCTAAGGTCCTCCCTGCCCCCTATTTCTTCATCTAGGACATGGTCAGGTATATTATCTACCTGGTTGATTACCTTTGGGTTGAAGCCCTCTACTAGACCATGGGCTCTGACTATGGAGTCTATTTCTACATACCTATCCCCCTTTTGGCCTAGCACTTCTATTATCTTGCCCTCTGGCTTCTTGTCCTCTTCCGTAGACCATTCAGTAACCCTACATACCACCTTATCATTGTTTTTTGCCCCACTAAAGTAGTTTTTAGGTATAAATATGTCCATGTCAAACTTCTTGTCATCTACTATGACAAAACCGAAAGACCCGTTGCTAACAAATAGGCCTACAAGGTCTTGCTTGGCCCTCTTTATTATCCTTACAACTAGACCCTCCGCCTTGTTATTTCCTTTGGCTGGCTTGGTTATTTTTACCAGGACCTCATCTCCATTGAAGGCACCCTTCCTGGATTCACCATCAATAAATACATCCTCAAAATCTTGCTTGTTTGAGACTAGAAAGCCAAACCTACTCTTAGTCCCCTGTATGTCCCCCTTCTAAGATCAAAGGCTTCAAGGCTAGCCACCTTTTTCCTTGTATTTATAAAGAGGTCTCCTTCCTCGTTCATCTGGTCTAGGAGCCTGTAAAATTCTTTTTTATCGTCACGGTGCTCTACAAAAATCTTGGCCAGTTCATCCCTTTTTAAAGGCTTGTAGGATGGGTCATGTATTAAATCTAGCACTCTCTGTCTTAGCATATCTATAATTGCCAACACCTCCTTAGTCAACAACCTAATTTCACTTCTAGTATAACATATATATGGATTTATATACAAAAATATCGGCAACATCAAACTATTGACACTGCCGACCAATCTTCATTCTTATTAATTATTTCATTACCATTACAAGCGCTATTGCATTTATAAAAAAATAATACTGAAATTATCTTTGTCATCTTGTTCAAAAAAGGCTTCCTTACCCTTTGGCTTGAAATAAGCCTGTGAAGAACTATCTTCTATAAATACCTGAGGCTGGTTCTGCTTACTCTGTTGTGGTAAAACTACAATTATCATCACTATACTTAAAAAAATATCTGTATAGCCATTAATATATTTCCTAACATCACGTCCTCCTTCGTCATACTCTGCTTCTATAAAATCCAAGATTAATTATAACACATCAAGGGGTAATTACAATATTTCTTTGACTTTTGATGTTTTTTTATTATTAATTTGATTCATGCCTAAAAGTATATATATGAAATTTTTGACCAAAATCAGTGAGCTGGCACTAATATCGTCATTAAAAAGGGGCCTAAATATTAGCCCCTCCTTAAAGTTCATACCAATTTCTTATTACTTGCTTAGGTTGTAGAATGACTTCAACTGTTCGTATCTAGCTGATTCACCAACAATTTCTTCGATTCTTAACAACTGGTTGTACTTAGCAACTCTATCAGTTCTTGATGGAGCACCAGTCTTAATCTGACCTGCATTTACAGCTACAGCTATGTCTGCTATAGTTGTATCTTCTGTTTCACCAGATCTATGAGATATAACTGCTGTATATCCAGCTCTCTTAGCCATTTCTATAGCGTCAAGAGTTTCAGTTAGGGTACCTATCTGGTTAACCTTGATTAGGATTGAGTTAGCCACACCAGCTTCTATACCTCTTTCAAGTCTTTCAGTGTTTGTAACGAACAGGTCGTCACCAACTAGCTGGATTCTCTTACCAAGTCTTTCAGTAAGTAGCTTCCATCCATCCCAGTCCTCTTCATCTAGACCGTCTTCTATAGTGATGATTGGGAACTCATTTACCCAACCTTCGAATAGGTCTATCATTTCTTCAGAAGAAAGAACCTTTCCTTCTCCCTTTAATTCGTACTTCTTAGTGTCTGCATTGTACATTTCAGATGCAGCAACGTCCATACCTAGCATTATGTCCTTACCTGGCTCAAGACCAGCAGCCTTTATAGCTTCAACGATTAATTCTAGGGCTTCTCTATTTGATTCAAGGTTTGGAGCGAATCCACCTTCATCACCTACACCACAAGCTAGTCCCTTTTCAGCAAGAACCTTCTTTAATGCGTGGAATACTTCGGCACCCATTCTTAGGCCTTCAGCAAAAGATTCAGCGCCAACTGGTAGGATCATGAATTCCTGTACATCTACGTTGTTGTCTGCATGTTCGCCACCGTTTAGATGTTCATCATTGGAACTGGTAGCTGCTTAGCATTTACTCCACCTATGTACTGGAATAGTGGTAGTCCTAATTCATCAGCTGCAGCTCTTGCTACTGCTAGAGATACACCTAGTATAGCATTTGCACCTAGCTTACCCTTGTTTGGAGTACCATCTAGTTCTATCATTAGACCGTCTATTCCTGGCTGGTCAAAAGCATCAAGACCTTCAACCTCTGGAGCTATTATTTCATTAACATTGTCAACAGCCTTTAATACACCCTTACCGACGTATCTGCCCTTGTCTCCGTCTCTTAATTCAACTGCTTCAAAGGCTCCTGTAGATGCACCTGATGGTACTATAGCTCTACCTAGGGCACCACTTTCTAATACTACCTCTACCTCTACTGTAGGGTTACCTCTTGAATCTAGAACTTCTCTTGCATAAACTAATTCAATAGCTGACATATTCTCTCTCCTCTCGTTATCAAAACGCTTATAATTTTTATCACTAATATTATATCACAAACTATTATCGATCACTTAATTTTTACCTAAATATTCGTTACCTTTTGTTTTCATTACAAATAAATTGATGGGTAAATTTGTAAAAGTTTCTCTAAAATATACTGAACGAATTATTTAATCAAAGAATGACCTGTCATTTCTTTTGGCTGGTCCATCTTTAGCATGGCCAGCAAGGTTGGAGCTATATCTGACAGTCTACCACCTGTCAATAGGTCTCTTCCCTTAAATTCATCCCCCACCACTATAAATGGCACTGGATTTGTTGAATGTGATGTAATTGGTCTACCTGTTTCAAGGTCTACCATTAGCTCTGCATTACCGTGGTCAGCAGTGATTATACCACTGCCTCCAAGGCTAATTACCTTTTCAAATAGTCTGCCAACGCATTCGTCAACAGTCTTTATAGCCTTTTGTTGCTTCGATACTACCTGTATGGCCTACCATATCAGGGTTGGCAAAGTTAACAACAATCAGGTCATACTTGTCCTCATCCAAGGCTGCCAATAACTTGTCTAGAAGGTCATAGGCAGACATCTCCGGCTGTAGGTCATAGGTTGCCACCTTTGGAGATGGAATCAAGATCCTGTCTTCACCCTCGTAAGGCTTTTTCTATACCACCATTGAAGAAGAATGTAACGTGGGCATACTTTTCTGTTTCTGCTGCCCTTAGCTGCTTCATTCCCTTATCTGATATATATTGTCCTAATGTATTTACTATATCCTCAGGCCCATAGGCTACCTGGACGTCCTGGATAGTAGCATCGTACGTAGTCATACAAACAAACTTAGTTGGAACTAGGTCTCTCTCAAAGCCTGTAAAGTCTCTGTCTACTATAGCCCTTGTGATTTCTCTGGCCCTGTCTGGTCTAAAGTTGAAGAATACAACTGAGTCTTCAGCCTTAATATTTCCTATAGACCCATCTGGTCCCTCTATCACTGTTGGAACTATAAACTCATCGTTTACACCTTCAGCATATGATGCCTTTACACAGTCTGATGCTGATTTGGCTCTTGGTCCCTGACCTTCAACTATGGCCTGGTAGGCAAGCTTGACCCTTTCCCATCTCTGGTCTCTGTCCATAGCATAGTATCTACCGGCTACTGTGGCAAACCTGCCCAGTCCTAGTTCTTTCATATAGTCTTCTATCTGACCCACATATTCTATTGCACTCTGTGGATCTGTGTCCCTACCGTCTGTAAGGGCATGGACATATACACTTGTTAGACCCCTTCTTTTGGCCATATCTAGTAGGGCCCTTAGGTGGTCTATATGTGAGTGGACTCCACCATCTGACAATAGGCCTAGTATATGTAGGCTCTTGTCCTTGGCATTTTCCATTGCTGCAACCAAGGCTGGATTTTCAAAGAAGTCCCCATCCTCTATTGCCTTTGTTATTCTTGTTAGGTCCTGGTATACTATCCTACCTGCACCAATATTAGTGTGTCCAACCTCTGAATTTCCCATCTGACCGCCTGGTAGACCAACATCTAGTCCACTTGCCTCAATCAATGTATGAGGATACTTGGCAGATAGGGCATCTAGGTGGGGAGTTCCTGCCAAGGCTATGGCATTACCCTCCTTATTAGGTGTATATCCAAAACCATCCATTATTGTTAATACTACTGGTTTTTCATAATTATTACCTTCTATCTATTAAAACTTCAATAATCCTAGGAAGTCTGCTGGCTTAAGTGATGCACCACCAACCAAGGCACCATCTATATCAGACTGTCCCATGATTTCTGCTACATTGGCAGGCTTTACACTTCCACCATACTGGATTCTTACCTGGTCAGCAAGGTCTCCGTATACATCTCTTACTACCTGTCTAATATAGGCGATTACTTCGTTTGCCTGTTCAGCTGTAGCAGTCTTACCTGTACCTATAGCCCAGATTGGTTCATATGCTATTACTACCTTAGCTAGGTCTTCAGCCTTCACACCAGCTAGACCAGCCACTATCTGACCCTTTACCTTGTCCATAGTCTTGTCAGCTTCTCTTTCCTCTAGTGTTTCACCACAGCAAAGAATTGGATCTATTCCTACCTCTATAGCCTTTAAGACCTTCTTGTTACAAGTTTCATCAGTTTCACCATAGTATTCTCTTCTTTCAGAGTGGCCTATGATTACATAGTCCATTCCTATTTCTACTAGGTTTGCTGGTGCAACTTCACCAGTAAAGGCTCCTGAATTTTCGTAATGCATATTCTGAGCACCTACTTTTATATTTGTACCCTTAGTTGCTAGCTTCAAATCCTTTAATAGGGTAAATGGTGCGCAGATTAGTACCTCAACGTCACCTTCGTTTGCCCCTTTACTTCCTCTATAAATTCAAGACCTTCCTTGATAGTCTTATTCATCTTCCAGTTACCAGCGATTATTGGCTTTCTCATATTTGTCTCCTTATTACCTTTTATTTATTATAAAGTCTCTATTTACAAAACTTTTCTTGTCCTATTTATCGTCAAGGGCTACTATACCTGGCAGCTCCTTACCTTCTAAGAATTCTAGCGATGCTCCGCCACCAGTTGATATATGGCTCATCTTGTCACCAAAGCCCATCTGATTTACTGCTGCAGCTGAGTCTCCACCACCTATAATAGTTGTGGCATCTACATCTGCCATAGCCTGGGCTATAGCCTTGTACCATTGGCAAAGTTTTCAAATTCAAATACTCCCATTGGTCCATTCCATACCACTGTCTTAGATTCTTTTACAGCATTGGCAAACAGTTCTCTAGTCTTTGGTCCTATGTCTAGTCCCATGCAGTCAGCTGGTATGTCTCTACCCTCAGTGATATGAGGCTGGGCATCTTCTGCAAACCTATCAGCATATACAACATCAACTGGTAGTAATAGCTTTACTCCCTTGGCCTGGGCCTTGTCCATCATTTCTTTGCATAGGCTACCTTGTCCTCTTCTAGTAGGGATGTTCCTATTTCATGACCTAGGGCCTTGATAAATGTATAGGCCATACCACCACCTATGATCAAAGTATCTACCTTTTCTAGCAGGTTGTTGATTACACCTAGCTTGTCACTAACCTTGGCTCCACCTAGGATGGCTAGGAAAGGTCTAACTGGATTTTCTACAGCTGATCCAAGGAAGTCTAATTCCTTCTGGATTAGGTAACCACAAACTCTTTCTTCTAAGAACTGACCTGCACCAACAGTTGAGCAGTGGGCTCTGTGGGCAGTACCGAAAGGCATCATTTACAAAGATTTCAGCTAGTGATGCCAACTCCTTTGAATATCCTTCTTCATTCTTAGTTTCTTCTTTTCTATATCTTGTGTTTTCTAGTAAAACTACATCTCCATCCTTCATTTCAGCCACTGCCTTCTTGGCATTTTCACCTACTACATTGGCATCAGCAGCAAATACAACTTCCTGACCAAGCATTTCAGACAATCTTGTTGCAACTGGTGCAAGTGATAGTTCTGGCTTTGGCTCACCCTTTGGCTTACCAAGGTGTGAGCAAAGTATTACCTTAGCTCCATTTTCTATTAGGTACTTAATTGTAGGCATAGCTCCAACAAGTCTATTTTCATCAGTTATTTTACCATCCTTTAGAGGCACATTAAAATCGCATCTAACTAGGCATTTTTTTCCTCTCACATTGATGTCTTCAATTGTCTTTTTGTTAAGCATTGTCATAGAACTTCTCCTTTAAACTCATTGTGTCATTATCTGACTCTATAAATACAAGTCCAGCTTAGTCTAGTAAACCGGATAAAAAAATACATAATTTTTATAAATATTATATCATATATTCTCATATTATTTGTATTTCATAGACATATTTTTTTATAAATAATATAACATATTTATTTCAACAAAAAAAGTCCGAGGGATTAACCTCGGACTAAAAATAACTTGCATCAACGAGGCTTTATCTTCTTAAAAAGCCAGGCCTATATTATTTAGTCATACTTCCAACTAAACCTAATGTTCTAACTAACTGAGAAGTATAAGACATTTCGTTGTCATACCATGCAACTGTCTTTACTAACTGCTTGCCAGCTACATCCATTACCTTAGTAAGTGTAGCATCAAATAGTGAACCGTAGCTGATACCTACTATGTCACTTGATACTATTTCATCTTCAGTGTAACCAAATGATTCATTTGCAGCAGCCTTCATTGCAGCGTTGATTTCTTCAACTGTTGTATTCTTTTCAAGTACACAAACTAGTTCAGTTATTGATCCAGTAGTTACTGGCACTCTCTGTGCAGCACCATCAAGCTTACCAGCTAATTCAGGGATTACTAGGCCGATTGCCTTAGCAGCACCTGTTGTGTTAGGGATGATATTACCTGCAGCAGCTCTAGCTCTTCTTAGGTCGCCCTTCTTGTGAGGGACCATCTAGAGTATTCTGGTCGTTTGTATATGCGTGGATAGTAGTCATTAGACCTTCAACTATACCGAAACTTATCCTGTAGAACCTTAGCCATTGGTGCTAGGCAGTTAGTAGTACAAGATGCACCTGAAACAACTGTTTCGCTTCCGTCTAGTATATCTGAGTTTACATTGTAAACTACTGTCTTAAGGTCTCCTGTTGCTGGTGCAGATATTAGAACCTTCTTAGCACCTGCTACTATATGAGCTTCTGCCTTTTCTCTTGATGTGAATAGACCAGTACACTCTAGTACTATATCTACATCAAGGTCTCCCCAAGGAAGATTTTCAGGATTTCTTTCAGATATTACCTTTATTTCATGTCCGTTTACTATGAAGGCACCTTCTTCAACAATAATTTCACCGTTGAATCTACCCTGAGATGAATCATACTTGAACAAGTGTGCTAGCATGTTAGCATCTGTTAAGTCGTTAATAGCAACAACTTCAAACTTGTCAGTTTCTTCCATCATCTTTCTTAAAGCTAGTCTACCTATTCTACCAAAACCATTAATTGCAACTTTTACCATTTTGTTACCTCCAAAAATACTTTTTTTGTTTTTTTATATTTACCTAATTCTACCAAATTTACATCGTCTAATTCTTTTCAGAATTAAGATTTTTGTCTACTTTTTTACCATAATTTTGTTTTTACTTTTTTTGTCTTTGCTTTTTGTCTGCTATCTCTGTTTGGACAGCCTACTTATCAATTCCTTAGCACATTCCTCATCTGTTATTAGGTTTAGATTTTTATTCATCTTGTACAAGGCTAGGAATGCATCTACCTTGTCTTTACCTGTAAATACCAGGCTGGCATCCTTCGAATTTTTGTACATATCCATATCTATACCCACCGTCTTTAGCTTCATAGCTATCTGGCCATCCTTATCGAAGTAGTAACCAAAGGCCTCTCCTACTGCTTTTTTTTCCTTTAGTAGGTCTACCTCTGCTTCAGACATTCCCCTTCTCAGGGCCATGACATCCGCCCTTCCTATACTGAAGAATATCTTGTCTGCCTTCTTTAGGTCGTCCAGGGTACGCTTGATATCTGGTACCGACATCAGGGCCTCTCTGGCACTACCATCTAAGTTGTCTGGTATGTAGAGGAACTCGACCTGTGAACCGAGTCTCTTTGCCATAGTTGCTGCTATACTATTGGCCTGCAGTTCAATTTCTGCACCAACACTTCCTCTTGTAGGCAGGATCTTGACTCCTTCGTATTCTTGGTCAGTGTCTATATTCTCCGCCAGCTCCTTCATAGTAGATCCACCTGCTATAGCTATGATGTCATATTCATTGATTCTTTTTAAGAGATAATCAGCTGCTGCTTTAGCAACCGACTTGAGATTGTCATCTCCAGCCTTCTTGGCTATCACCACATCCTTTATTTCAAGTAATTCCCTCAACTTATCTTCCATATCACTGATGCCCATTATCTCGCCCATGACAGCCTCTAGATTTTCTAAGAGGTCCTGTCCCTGACTCGTAATGGTCATACCCGAGACATCTATGTTGATAAATCTCTGGTCCTTTAAGAAGTCAATCTCCGTTCTAGTGGTTCTTTCACTCAGATTCAAGACCGAAGAAAGCATCCTCCTGCCAATCGGCTGACTGATATTTATCTGCCTTAGTATGGCGTATCTCTTTTTCCATCAAGTCAATAGCCTGAGGAATGATTTTCTTCTGAACTTCTATTAAATTTTTTTCATAAACCTTCCTCCAATTTGTCCGGCTATTTGTGTCCCAGATGTATCTTATCCGTCCCACAATTTCATTATAAAGCTAGTGGGACAAAATTTTTACAAGGCTTTTTTTAGAAAATATTTTTTTAAATTATTTTTTTATCTTTTTGACTCATCCCTTGTAAAAGCCTACTTATTTCAATGTTTATTCAACTTTTGATAAAAAAATAAAAACAGGGGACATTTTTAGTCCCCTATTATAGTCTTATTAATTTTTTTGCAGGATTTTGGTCATAATTTTGTCCCAGTCCTATTATTCTATAGGACTCAAAGTGCCTTTAGGGCATATTCTATACCGTCATCATCTATGTCCTTGGTAACGAAGTCGGCTCTTTCCTTTACCGGTGGATTTGCATTTCCCATGGCAACACCCCTACCTACATATTCTAGCATGGATATGTCGTTGCCCCCGTCTCCAAAGGCCATACAATCATCTTTTTGATATTCTAGGTGATCTAGCAGGGCCTCTATGCCTTTGTCCTTGCCCACCGTCTGCTATAACTATATCTGCAAATTCTGGACACCATCTCATAGCCTTACAATTTGGCATATGAGCCAAAAATTCATCCTCATCCTTTTCATCTATATAGGCCAGAAGCTGGTAGGTCTTATGGCTATATATCCTGGATAGGTCCTCTACATGTGTATCGTAGCCTGTTCCACCAATCTTCTCTCTAAAGGCTAATACCCTATCATTTATAATATTTATATACATATGACCTTCTTCAACAAATTCACAAGATATCTTATTTTCTTCTATATAAGGAATAAGGGTTCTAGACTCTCCAATGGTATGGCAACATCCTTAGTACCTGTCCCTCAAATATACAATACTGGCCATTTAGCATTACATAACCATCAAATTTAAAAGTCCAACATACCCTCTATAGACCCCAACCAGGCTGGTGACCTACCAGTTGCCAAGAAGAGCTTAATCCCTTTCCTCCTCAATTCTTCTAGAGCTCTCCTAGTAGAATCAGGCACCCTTGTGAGTCTTCATACTCAGTAGTGTACCATCGATATCAAAAAAATTGCCTTTACCATAAGTCTCCATACCCACCTTTACTGTAAAATTATATTTCTATCTTTTTACTTCTACTTTCTTGTTTTTACTTTTTGCTTTTTCTTTTTGTTTTTACTTTTTCTTTGTTTTCTGTTTCTTGTCCTTTATACTTTCTTATTTTTATTCCGCTATTAGATTTTCACATCTATTCAAGCCTCTGATCAGTTCCTTTATTCAGCCTTTAGCTAAATGTATTTATACATATATCTCACCCTATTGTAGCATATAAATTAACTTTTTAAAAAATATTTTTAAAATTGTTGACTAAGCAACTAATATTTTAGTAAAATATGTAATTGGTTGACTAAAGCAACTAATTCCACAATATATCTTTAGACCGTCCAAATGATATATTGCTTAAAATACAAGAGATAGTCAGGAGATAATAGCTATGAAAAACAATCCAGGACGTATGATATCCATCCTCTACAGGAAGGGAAATATCTATAAAAACGACCACCTTAGACCTATAAATGTAACTGCCTCTGAGCAGCCCTTTTTAAATGCCCTATATGCCGAGAACGGATGCTCGCAAGACGACCTATCTAGCGCCCTTAATATAGACAAGGCATCTACAGCCAGGGTTATCCAATCTCTGCTTGTCAAGGGGCTAGTAGTCAAAACTAGCGACGAAAAAGATAGGAGGGTAAATAGGATCTACCTTACTGACAAGGCCATGGACATCAAGGAGAATCTTTTTTCAGTCCTAAATAACTGGGAAAGTACCCTGACAGACGGCCTTACAGATGATGAAAAGGACCTCCTATATTCATTCCTATTCAAGATGGTTGAGAATACGGAAAAATATTTTAATGAAAATAGCAAGAAAAAAATTAAGAAAGGAAAGGTGACTAACAATGACTGATAAAAATCAGACTACTAGATAATAATATTCTCGGATATGAGAGCATTTTAAAATTATTATATAAGTTCTCGCTACCTGCCATTATTGGTATGCTTGTCAGTGCCATGTACAACGTGGTAGACAGGATTTTTATCGGTAATAGCCCTGACCTAGGAGCTAATGGTCTGGCAGCCCTTACCATATGCTTCCCAGCCATGATCATCATGATGTCAACTGGTATCCTCTTTGGTCAAGGTGGTGCCACCCTATTTTCAATAAACTTAGGTAAGAAAAACTATGAAAAGTCTGATAGAGTCTTGGGTAATGCAACTGCCCTATTAATTATATTCGGTCTACTGATTACAATCTTTGGCCAGGTCTTTCTTAATAAGCTCCTAATTTGGTTTGGAGCTAGTCCAGCTATACTGCCACATGCCAAGGAATATATGAGGATTATCCTGATAGGTACAGTATTTCAGGTAGTCAGCATGGGTATGAATAACTTTCTAAGAGCTGATGGTAAGCCTAAGATGTCCATGATTACCATGCTGGTTGGTGCTGGTCTAAATGTAATACTTGACCCAATCTTTATCTACGCCCTTAGGATGGGTATGAGTGGGGCAGCCATTGCAACTATAATATCCCAATTTGTGTCGATGGTTTGGAGTATCCACCACTTCCTAAAAAGAGATGCCCTACACAGGATCCAGCTTAGGTACATGAGGCTAGATAGGGACTTGGCACTTGAAATCACAAGCTTGGGTATGCCAGGCTTTTTGATCCAGCTATTTAGTAGTATCCTAAACTTGATTCTGAACAATGCCCTTGTCATCTATGGCGGCGACATAGCAGTGTCTGGTATGGGTATAGTCACAAGTATAGCAACCCTATTAGTCCTACCAGTCATAGGCCTAAACCAGGGTCTCCAGCCTATTGTTAGCTTTAACTATGGTGCCAAAAACTATGAAAGAGTCAACAAGGCTGCTAGACTAGCCATTATTATTGCCACTTGCATGACCAGCTTTGGCTTTATCCTGATTAGGACCATACCAGTCTTGATGGTATCAATGTTTAACCAGGACAAGGACCTTGTAGAATTCACTGTGCATGCTCTTCAGACCTGGCTGATGATCCTTCCTTTCCTGGGCTTCCAGATTATAGGATCAAACTTCTTCCAGGCTATAGGACGACCAAAGAGAGCCATGTTCTTAACTCTACTTAGACAGGTCCTGATACTTATACCGTCCATACTAATCCTTTCTAGGTTATTTGGTCTAAATGGTATCCTATATGCAGCCCCAATTGCCGACCTGGCTGCTACTATAGTTACCGGAATCCTATTTTTCACCTTTACAAATAGGATGGTAAATCAGGCAAAAAAATAGTCTTAAGCTATATCCCCCTCCTAGTTATCCTCTAGGAGGGTTTTTTATTAGCTCAAGACTATATCATCCACAAAAAGTGTCATCTCATTGTCTTATTTATTTTTCGCCACCATTGTTGGCAGACCTCTTGAAGCTGACTATAGCCTTAAATAGGTCTCCATCCAAGTCAATATTAAGGTCTCCACCCTGGACCTGGGCATAGCTCTTTGCTATAGATAGTCCTAGGCCTGAGCCCTCCGTATTCCTGGACTTGTCTCCTCGCCTGAACCTCTCAGTAATCTCTTCCCTGTCATAGTCTATTTCACTAGCAGAAATATTTTTAAAGGCCAGGGACACTACTTCAGGGTCCTCCTCTAGCTCTATATATACTCTAGAACCCTCAAGTGCATACTTCACCATATTAACTAGAAGATTTTCGAATATCCTGTAGGTCTTTTCACCATCTAAGTAAAGCATAATCTTTTTTTCTGGCAGCCTGGTCCTCAAAACTAGCTTGCTTTCATTAAACCTGTCCTCTACCTCCCAGATACACTGCTTGATTAACTCGACTACATCTATATAGTTGATATCCAGGGTAATACTGCCTGACTGGGCCTTTGATATTTCAAACATATCCTCTATAAGGACCTTTAACCTCTCAGACTTTCTGGATATGGTCTCTACATATTCTCTTGACCTTTCTGATAGGTCCTCCTCGTTCTTTAGTAGGTCTGAATAGGATATTATAGAGGTCAAAGGTGTCTTGAGGTCGTGTGAAACGTTCGAAATCAGTTCACTCTTTAGCTTCTGACTCTTTATTTCATCCTCTACACTCTTCTTGTAGGCCTCCTGTATACTTACAAGCTGTCTCTTGAGTTCTTCGTATATACCTACATTTTGACTCATAATATCTATATCAAGATTACCATTGGCTATATTCTCTGTTAGGCCAAATAGGCTATTGTAGTCATCTTCACTCTCTCTTATCTCCCTAATTACCACCTTTTCAAATATGATAACCACCAGGTAGTAGACTGCTATGATAGCAAGCCAGATCAGGTAGCTGTCCACAAATCCACTAAGGATTAAGAATACAGACCCAATGCTGATGATTACTATACCTAGGATGCAGAGCCTGTTGTACCTCCTGCTAAAGTCTACATTCATAAACCTCCTTATACCAGAGCTGATAGATCTGTAAATAAGTATGAATAGCCTTATGATAAGACTCTTCTTGGCTAAGTACTTTCTGATTCCTGTTGCCAGTACCATCCTGACCCAGACCGCAAATATAAATGTTATCAGAAATACAAGGAACCAGTAGGCTATATTTATACCATTTACCACTTGCTTGGATAACCAAATAGGTACGTTATTGGCCATGACCTCCTTGAGGATATTTCCATTTATGGTCTCTCTGACTATCTTTACTGGTACGTCATTCCTCAACAGGGAATAATCCAGCTCAATAATAATTCCAACCAATATTTCAAAAGGCAACTTGAAGATATTCTTCATACCATAAAATCCTGTCAAGAGCTCCTTAGGCAGGATAAGGGTAATTATGAAGATTGATACAATTAAAAAGCTGGCTATCTTATCTATCATAGTGAACTTACTTCTCTCTAGCTTGTTTACATACTTGCTAATGGTATCACTGCTAGTATAGAAATTATTATTTAGGACCCTTGGAATTGCGTAGATATAGACCCTATTCTTTATTTGGTTAGTACTATAGCCAAAAAAGTTACTCGGAAGATTTCCATCAAAGCTGTATTCCACCTTCATCTTCCTCTCTGACTCATGCTCCAACATAAAGTCATTTATTTTTTGCCTGTTGAATCCACTTGTATATATTAGCTTGTACCTGCCATCTTTGTCGTATTCTAAGATGATGCAATTTCTGAAGTTTTTATTTATATTCTTATCTGAAGACCTATAGGCCTCTACTATACTTGCATAATTCTCGTCACTTGACTTGGCTTCCATATACTTCTTGATATTGTTCACCGACTCCTTAAAGTCATAGTTAGAAAAGGCATAGCCAGTCTCTGTATTTATGCAGGAAAACTTTATATTCCCTTCCGACCCCTTGATCATAGGTCCCAGGTCCGTATTTGCTACCTGGTTGAACTCATTTTTAACAGAGTTTGCATCTAGGGTACCTGAATAGTACTCTATGTTGGCACTCTTAATTATCGAGTTTATGGTATCCTCACTCAAAAAAATATCTGCAGGTGACAGTTCCTTGTTCTTTTCAGCCTGATAGCTCTTATAGTAGAGATAATAGTTAGAATTGAAGATATCGGATGCATACTCCTCTGTCTCAAAGGGATCGTTCTTTATTTCGGATATCTTTGTCTCTACATAGTGGTACCTTCTAATCATGTTGAAGGCCAAGATCAACATGAAAAGTATAACCCCAAGGGTAAATATATGCTTTTTTTGAATTTCGTTAATCTTAAATCTTGTCAATTTTGTATCCAACTCCCCATACTACCTTCAAATACTTAGGTTTTTTAGAGTCAAGCTCTATCTTCTCCCTAATATTTCTTATATGAACCATTACAGTATCGGTATTAATAGCATTTTCATTCCATACCTTCTCATAAATTTCCTCTGAAGAAAAGACCCTGCCTGGATTTTTCATAAGAAGGTTTAGTATCTTAAATTCGATCGGTGTAATCTTGACAGGCTTGTCATCTACACTCACTGTCCTCTTATTCTCATTAAGCTCTAGGCCACCTATAATATAAAGGCCTTCATCTTCCTTTTCACCAGCATCACCGTCACTGATATTCATATACTTGGTATATCTTCTTAGCTGGGAATTGACCCTAGCCAAAAAGCTCAAGCGGCTTTAAGGGCTTGTTCACATAGTCGTCTGCTCCTATATTTAGGCCCATTATTTGGTCTACCTCTTCAGACTTGGCAGATAGGATAATTACTGGGAAGTTGTGCTTTTCCCTCAGCTTCATTATCATAGTTGCCCCATCCATTACAGGCATCATCATATCTATAATTGCCAGGTGGATATCTTCCTTGTCTACTATTTTCATACCCTCTAGGCCATTGTTTGCCTTAAAAACCTTATAACCCTGGTTTTAATAGGTATATTTCGACGACATCGGCTATCTCCTTTTCGTCATCTACAACTAATATATTATATGATTTCATAGGCACCTCTTTTCCATATAATTTTATTACTTATTTTTGATATTTTTATAACCAGTATACAGCCGTCCCTTACATTTATGTAGGCATCTTCAGCCAACATCACATTGGAAATACCCCTTGTTACCGAGTATTTAAGGTCTAGTTCCTCAACGCTGTATTCCATATTGGCAAGGGTAATTCCTCTGGCATCACCCTTTACAGGTATGATAGATACAATATCTCCTATACTACCCTTCAAGTTCATTTCTTCATTTCTTAGGATGTATATTTCTTCCCTTTCAGATATGATCCTAGGATACATACCCCTATCCAATATATAGTATAGGAGCTGAATATTAGCTAGCTCGTGGTCAATACGTCCCCCAAGGGCTGCATATATATCTATGCCCAGAAGACCCTCCTCCTCGACCATCCATACTGCCAGTTCAGCATCTGTCTCATCCTTCTTTGTAGGAAATTTCTTAAAGACAACATCTGAGGCCTCATAGTAGCTTCTGATATCATCATCAATTGAGTCCAGGTCGCCCAATATATAGTTGGGCATTATTCCCAGCCTGTATAGGTGGTTGCACCACCATCTACAGCTATTATTAATTCATATGTATTGTAATCCATGACCTCTCTAATATAGTCATAGTCTTCCAGCTGGCCATTTAGGACCAGGCAGGCAGTCTTGCCATGAATTATATCGCTTATCAGTGTTCCCATTTATTCTCCATCTACTGCTCTTCTTAAATCCATTACGGCCTTGTCAATATCTTCCTTACCAAATATAGCTGAACCCGCTACTAGCACATCAGCACCTGCATCTACCAAAGCCTTGATATTCTCACTTGTAACGCCTCCATCTACCTCGATTTCCACGTCTAGTCCCTTGTCATCAATCATCTTTTTTAGTTCTTTTACCTTGTCTAGGACCTCGGGTATGAACTTCTGTCCACCAAAGCCAGGGTTAACTGACATCAATAGGACCATGTCTAGTTCTCCTAGGATATGTTTTATCATACAGACTGGTGTAGCTGGGTTTAGGACAACTCCCGCCTTAATACCATATGACTTGATATTCTGTATAGTCCTATGTAGGTGGGTGCAAGTTTCATAGTGGACCGTAATGATGTCACAGCCAGCTGCTGCCAAATCTGGCAAGAACTTGTCCGGATCTGATATCATTAGGTGGGCATCAAACACCATATTTAGGTCCTTTCTTAGACTCTTAATGATTGGAGCACCAAATGTAATATTTGGTACAAAATGACCGTCCATTACATCTAGGTGTAGGTATTCACAACCTGCTGCCTCCACCCTCTTACATGATTCTAATAGTCTAGCAAAGTCTGCTGACAAAACTGATGGTGCTAATTTCATTATAAATTCCTCCTAAGCTCTCTAATTTTCAAATTATTTATTTCATCTAGTATCTGTAGGTAAGACTTGTACCTACTTTCTGATATTTGTCCTGCTTCAAGAGCCTCCTTGACTCCACAGGCCGGCTCATTCTTGTGGATACACTTGTTCCCAAAGCGGCAGTCCTGGTAATTGGCAAACTCTATAAAGTATTCCTGAAGCTCTTCAATTTCTATATCAGTAAGGTCAAAGGAACTGAAGCCTGGTGTGTCCGCAACTATGGCATTTGGACCTAGCTTGTATAGTTGGGAATGCCTAGTTGTATGCTTGCCCCTGCCTAGCTTTTGTGAAATTTCTGCAGTTTCGAGCTTGAAGTCCGGCTCTATGGCATTTAGGATACTTGACTTGCCTACACCTGACTGGCCCGCAAATACAGATATACATCCTTCTAGTTCATGCCTAACCTGGTCTACACCCTGGCCTGTTTCAACACTTACAGGTATGACCTTGTAGCCTATTTTCTCATAGTCAGAAACTATCCTATCTACTATAGTCCCATCCTTGTCCAGGTCAACCTTGGTCAAAACAATCCTTATATCTAAATTTTCCTTTTCCGAAAAAACTATAAACCTATCTAAAAGAACCATATTTGGACTTGGTTCCTTAACTGAAAAGGTTATTAAGACCTTGTCAATATTAGCTATTGGTGGCCTTACCAGCTCAGTTTTTCTTTCGTATATTTTTTCTATATTACCCTTTTTATCTGTTTCATCTATTATGCTAATTGCAACCCTGTCCCCCACAAGAGGGCTAAGTCCCTTTTTTCTGAATATACCACGAGCCTTACATTCGTATAGGTCCTGGCCTACCTCTACATAGTAAAATCCACTGATACCCTTGATTATTATTCCGTCTTTCATTCTACCTCCCAGTATCTATCACTACTTATATGATAACACAAGTAACTTGTCAATTAAAGTTCTTTAAATGACAAAACCACCGTTGCTGGCTAGGACCTGGCCCGTAATAAAGTCAGCCCTGTCAGAAACCAAAAATGAAACCAGATTAGCTATATCTTCAGGCTGGCCCAGCCTCATTAGGGGTGTCTCATCTCTTAGGTAGTCTATATCTGCCTGGCCGAAGTCCTTCATCATGTCTGTCATGATCACACCTGGGGCAATAGCATTTACCCTTATGCCTGATGGTCCAACCTCCTTGGCCAGGGCCTTTGTAAAACCAATCATACCAGCCTTGGATGCTGAATAGGCAACCTCACATGATGCCCCTACCTGTCCCCACATTGAGGATATATTAATTATATTACCGTGGTGGTTTGATACCATATAGGCTAGAACTTCCTTGGAGCATAGGAAGACTGACTTTAGATTTATGTCCATTATCCTATCCCAATCTTCCTCCTCCATGTCAGTAAGCAATCCCTCATAGCTGATGCCTGAGTTATTTACCAATACATCTATATGACCGAACCTATCTATACAAAATTCAAACATGGCCTTGACCTGGTCCTGTTTTGATACATCTGCCTTGAAAACCTCTACCTGGCAGCCTTCTGACCTTAGCAGTTGGCAGGTATCCTGGGCTTCTCTTTTGGGATTTGTTGTAGTTTATTAATACCCTATAGCCCTCTCTTGCAAGCTGGATGGCTACCTGCCTACCAATTCCCCTGGAGCCCCCAGTTACCAATGCTACCTTGTTCATTAAATCTCCTCCTAAAAACAAGGAGTTACCAGCTAGGCAACTCCTTGTCATAATCTACTTTAGTAATATTGTCTAAATTATCTTAGTTGTTAGTTCCACCAATAATATTTTCGCTTGTAGTACCTCCTGAAGAATCTGAACCATTATCAGGTACTATTATACTACTTCCATTACCACTGTTGTTGCCACTATTATTACCTGACCTGCCATTTGGCCTAGTAATCCTAGATGTCCTGCCTGTAGAAGGGTCTATGTCCCTACCACTGTTGTCATTGATAATAGCCCCGTTATCATTTGAGTCATTATCATCAATTATAGATGGTCTCTCCTGACTTGCCTTCTTACCCTTGCTGACAACTAGGGATACCTTCTGACCTTCATCACTTGAACCACCAACTAGACTCTGGCTTAATACTGTGCCCTCTTCGGCATCATTATATTCGTATTTTACATTTCCTAAGATTAGCTTGTTGTCATTCAATAGCTTTTCTGCCTGAGAAAGCTTTAGGCCCACCACATTTGGTACAGGAACCTTTGAATTACCCTTGCTGACTATTACGCTCACAGAGTCTCCCTTCTTTAGGGTAGTATTCTCACTAGGTGTCTGTGTAATTATCCTATCCTTGCTGACACCATTGCTATACTCCTCTGATTTGACAACTAGCCTTAGACCTGTTCCCTCTAGACTCTTCTGGGCCTCTTCAACAGTCATGTTCACAACGCTAGGCACTGTAACATTTTCTGAATTATCCTTGCTGAATAGTCCAAGTCCAAAGTATTTCATGAAAAAGGCCGCATAGCCTATAAGGATCATTATTAGGATTACTGCAAGTATCTTCAGTCTCCTACGAGCCCTTGGTGTTTCCTTCTTCTTGGCCTTGTTCTTCTTTTCCTGCTTCTTTTCTCTCTTCTTTTCTTTTCTAGACTTAGGCTTTTCTTCGTAGTAGTCATCGTCTATATCTTCATCTTCATAGTAGTAGTCATCGTCCTCGTAATAGTCATCTCCATCTTCATCATAGTAGTCATCGTCCTCGTAGTCATCATATTGGACTGGCTTTCTACCATTGAAAATCTCAGGATCTCTCCTATCTACATCAGTCGTAGCGAAGTTATTATAGTCCTTTATATATGGTAGGTCTATATTCCTCTCTACAAATTCTATATCCTCTATCAACTCTTCAGCTGTCTGGTACCTATTAGCAGGCTCCTTCTGTGTCATCTTGCTGATAATTGTCCTTACACTATTTGGAATATTTATCTTATCCTCTTCTGTAAAGGCTATATCCTCATTTATATGCTTCAAGGCTATAGATATAGGGCTATCACCACTAAAAGGGACCCTACCTATAATCATTTCATATAGGACTATACCTAGAGAATATAGGTCTGCATTACTTGTTAGGTGCTTACCCTTGGCCTGCTCAGGTGAAATGTAGTGGACTGACCCAATTACACTTCCCATATTTGTCATAGTCGAGCTGCTGACAGCCTTTGCTATACCAAAGTCTGCAACCTTTACCTGCCTACCATCCTTTGATATCAATATATTATGAGGTTTAATGTCCCCTGTGAATTATACCATTCCTATGGGCTGCACTCAGAGCCCTAGCTATCTGCTTGGCTATATCCAAGGCAGTATATTCCTCAAGACGACCTTCATCCTGTATGATTTCCTTTAGATTTTGTCCGTCCACATACTCCATTACTATATAGTGGACCTTTCCATCCTCACCGACATCATATACGTTCACAATGTTAGGGTGGGATAGGCTGGCTACGGCCTCTGCCTCTCTCTTGAACTTAACCAAAAATTCCTGGTCATCGACAAATTCTGGCCTTAATACCTTTACTGCAACAATCCTATTTAAAAGCTTGTCCCTAGCCTGGTATACAAATGCCATTCCACCGTCGCCAATTTTTCTTAATATCTCGTATCTATTTCCTAATACTGTAGCTCCCATAATAACACCACCTTATACCAAAACTATTATTACAGTAACATTATCTTTGCCCGATGCTTCATTGGCCAGGTCTACTAGGCCTTGGGTAGGATCTTCAAGCTCTGTATTCAACAATGTTTGCTCTATATCTTCTCTATCAACAGCCCCAGTCAATCCGTCAGTAGCCAATAATATTTTGTCACCTTCCTCAAGGTCAACATCGTATATGTCTACCAATACAACTGGCTCTGTTCCGACCGCCCTTGTTATCTTGTTTCTATCGGGATGGTTCCTAGCTTCTTCCTCAGTTATTATATTGGCCTTTACATACTCCTCTACTATTGAGTGGTCGTAAGTAATCTTTTCTAGTCTTCCACCATTTTTCAATACATAGCACCTACTATCACCAACATTGGCTATATAGGCCTTATTCTTGTAAACAACTGCAAGTGTTAGGGTTGTGCCCATACCATCATAGATTATGTCCTCCTTGGACTTGTCATATACCATAGAGTTGACAGTGTTATAGGCCTGCTTAATTATATCCTCAATATAATCAATTTTTACTACTCCATTTTGTATTAAGTTATCATTAAAAAATTCTATTAAATTTTCTACTGCTAGTTGGCTGGCAACCTCACCCTTGTTGTGGCCACCCATACCATCTGCTATGGCAAAAATTCCTATCTCACTACCATCGCCGACTTCTATTATCTCACCCTTACAATAGTCTTCGTTATTTTTCCTGACCATTCCAATATGAGATTTAAACAAAAAATCCATACGAGTCCTCCTTCACCTCTTACTTACACTCCTCCTTAGCTGACCACAGGCACCACTGATGTCTGCCCCCATGGAGTTTCTAATAGTAACAGGTATACTATTCTTTTCTAAATAAGCTTTAAATTTGTTTATGTATAAAATGTCAGGCTTTTCAAAGTCCCTTTCCTCTATCGGATTTATAGGGATTAGATTAACATGACACAACATTCCCCTCAGTAATTTGACTATCCTCTCTGCTTCCTTTTTGGAGTCATTAACCCCCTTTATCAAGGAATATTCAAAGGTAATCCTCCTGTTGGTCTTGCCAAGATAATAATGACAAGCTTCTATTATTTGATCTATCTTATACTTGTTGGCAACAGGCATTATCTTTTGTCTCTCCTCATCAAAGGGAGAGTGGAGAGATATGGCTAGATTTATTGGAATTTCCAAGTCAGCCAGGTCTCTTATCCTATCGACTATACCACAAGTGGATAGGGTAATATGCCTATTACCAATGTTTAGTCCATTTTCTTCATTTACCAGCTTCAAAAACCTTATAGAGTTTTCATAGTTGTCAAGTGGCTCACCACTTCCCATCATGACTATATTAGACACCCTCTTGCCCATGTCTTCCTGGACCTTGATAATCTGGTCTAATATCTCCCATGCTTCTAGGTTTCTAGATAAGCCATCTATGGTAGAGGCACAAAATCTACAACCCATCCTACATCCAACCTGGTTGGACACACAAAGAGTCAGCCTCGTATCGTAGTCCATGGCTACTGTTTCAATTATATTACCATCATTTAGCTTAAATAGGTACTTTTTAGTACCATCAATTTTGGAATCTAAACGTAGGTCCTTTTCTATATTTCCTATTATTGCGTGCTCCTCTAGCTTAGCCCTAAGAGACTTAGGTATATTATTCATTTCATCAAAGTCCCTAATGTTCCTATATAGCCAAGAATATATCTGACTTCCCCTGAACTTTTTCTCTCCTATGGACACTAGAAAATCCTTAAGCTCTTCTTCTGTCAAGTTTTTGAGCACAATCTTTCCTTTATACATTATACCACACCTTTATTGATTTTTAAATTTTTTTCATTCTGCAAATAAAGAATCCATCCATCTCATATTGGTCTGGTAAGATCTTTACTATGGCCTTGTCACCTAGACCCAAAAACTCCTTGATAGTCCCTAGCTTGTCTAGGGAAAAGTCCTTGTGGTTGGCTAAGAACTTGTCCACCACATCCATATTTTCCTGCCTAAAAATAGTACAGGTTGAATATATTATCTGGCCTCCCTCCCTTAGGTAGGCACTAGCATTTTCCAAAATCTGGTACTGAAGGCCTGGTAGGTCTAGGACCTCTTCCTCCTTCTTGTACTTGATTTCTGGCTTTCTCCTTACTATTCCCATGCCTGAACAGGGTACATCACATAAGACATAGTCAAACTTGCCTATGTAGCCCTCATTAAGGACCAGGGCATCTCCTAGTCTAGCCTCCATATTCTTTAGACCCAGCCTCCTAGCATAGGTATTCATCAACTTAATCTTGTGGTCAAATATATCCTGTGATATGACCTGACCAGTATTTTCCATGAGCTCTCCAATATGGGTAGACTTACCACCAGGAGCAGCACATAGGTCTAAGACCCTTGACTCTCTTTTGGGGTCCATTATCCTAGCTACCAGCATAGAGCTTAAATCCTGAACGCTTACATAACCCTCCCTGAATAGAGGATGCTTGTCTATAGACTTTAGGCCCTTGACCTTGATAGCCTCTTCAATTCCATCTATCCTACTAGTTTCAAGTCCCTGGCCTCTCAGGTCTTCAACTATTTTCCCTACAAGGTCATCCATTGATTGTCCCGGTCTTAGCTTGGTCCTATTTACCCTAAGGTATATACTTGGCTTTTGGGATAGGGCACTTAGTATAGCCTCTGTCCTTTCAAATCCATATTCCTTGACCAGGCCTTCAACTATCCACTTCTCATAGGAATAGTATATAGCTAGGTTGTCTACTGTATTTAGTCTGATAGACTTGATATCATCTAGACTTCTAGAAATATTTCTAAGGACTGCATTTACGAAAGAAGCAGACCTCTTATCTAGTTTTTTGATTAAGTTTACGGACTCATTTATGGCCGCATAGTCAGCTACACCATCCATATGTACCAATTGGTAGGTTCCCATCCTCAGGACCAGCTTGACAGAATGCTGCATCTTCCTGACCTTGATTTTAGATACCTTGTTAATCATATAGTCCAGGTACCTCTTCCTCTCAAGTATGCCATATACTAGCTCTGTGACAAAACCCTTGTCCTGGTCATCTAAGTCGGCTTCATTCAGGAACTTATTAAGAGCCATATTGGAATAGTTTTCGTTGACCTCTATATCAAACAATATCTTATAAGCTATATACCTAGCTGACATATTATCTCCCTTCAAATAGATGTGACTATACACATCTGCATATAGTCACATTACTTTTATATACTGCAGACCTAATCATCATTTCTAGCAAGCAGGACCAACCTCACTAACTGTAAGATCGATGCAAGAGCTGCTGCTACGTATGTTAAGGCTGCTGCATTCAATACCTTTTTGCTTTCCTTATGCTCATCTAGGCCCACTATACCTAGACTTTCCAACTGCTTCAAAGCCCTTGATGAGGCATTGAACTCAACAGGTAAAGTAACTACCTGAAATAAAACTGTAGCTGAAAATAGGACTATTCCTAGCCACAAGAACTGCCTACTTACAAAGAAACCCATCATTATAATTATCCATGATGCAGAAGATGCGAAATTAACTGCTGGAACTATTGCACTTCTAAACATCATAGGCACATAAGACTCTTTGTCCTGGATTGCGTGTCCACACTCATGGGCTGCAACCGAAATCGAAGTGATGGAAGTCCCATAAAATACCTCTTCAGATAGACTGACAGTCTTACCCCTTGGGTCATAGTGGTCAGTCAAGGGAACCTGGTACTGGGTTTACAGGTACTGATGATAGTCCATTGGAGTCTAGTATCCTCCTAGCCACCTCCTGGCCTGTCATCCCCTTCATGGCCCTTACCTTAAAATATTTTTTTGTTGTAGAACTTACCTTGAAAGATGCGTAGATACTTAACAAGATTGCTGGTATCAAAATCAAGAAAGTCCTGTCCATATATAATCCATAAGGATACATAATTATCCCTCCTGTTAACTCAATATTTTTCCTATTTCTATAGTATTTCCCTTTATATATTCAGACACATGCATCCTCTTTTTGTTAGGCATCTGTATCTCTTCAATCAGGATTAAACCTACACCACAGGCTACCTCAATACCATCTTTGCCAACTGCAACAATGGTACCCGGTTCCTTACCAGTCTGGCCTTGGCTGATGCTTGTTTTCCATATCTTTATCTTGCCATATGGGCTTTCACACCAGGCTCCTGGCCATGGTACAGTCCCCCTTACAAGGTTATGAATACATACTGCAGACTTCTTAAAGTCTATATGTCCAAGGTCCCTATCCATCATAGGTGCATAGGTAGACTCATCATCATTTTGCTTTGTCCTATTAGCAGTTCCATCCTCTATAGCCCTTGACAGTCTGGCTCAAGACCTCTGCCCTTCATCCATCATTATGTCATGAAGCTGGCCTGCATTTATTTCATTATCTAGTCTAAATTCCTTGATCTGGATGATGTCACCTGTATCAAGACCTTCATCCATAAACATGGTAGTCACACCAGTTTTTTCTTCGCCATTTATGATTGCCCAGTTTATTGGGGCAGCCCCTCTATACTTAGGCAATAGGGATACGTGAACATTTACACAGCCATACTTGGGTAGGTCTAGGACCTCCTTCCTAAGTATCTGTCCAAAGGCTATCACCACAATAAGGTCCGGATTTAATTCTCTTAGCCTGTCTAAGAAGTCTGGTTGGCTAGCCTTTTCAGGTTGTAGTATTTCTAATTCATGTCTCATGGCAGCTTCCTTGACTGGTGAAAAAGCTAGTTTCTTGCCCCTTCCCTTAGGTCTATCTGGCTGGGTCACTACGGCACACAAATCATGACCATCGCTAATCAATCTCTCCAGTGAAGGCACTGCTATTTCTGGTGTTCCCATAAAAACTATACGCATATTATTCACCCTTTTCTGTTTCTTCTACTTTTTCAACAAATAAAATGCCTTCCAAATGGTCTAATTCATGGCAGAAAGCCCTAGCCAAGAAGCCATGTCCTTCTACCTCTATTTCCTTACCATACCTGTCCTGGGCCTTGATCCTTACATAGTTTGGTCTTGTAACCTCTCCTACATAATCAACTACACTTAGGCAACCCTCAAGGTCTGTCTGTTGGCCTGAAGACTCAACTATAACTGGATTGACAAGCTCAATTAAGCCTTCACCAACATCCACTACAACGGCCCTCCTAAGTACACCTACCTGGGGAGCTGCTAGGCCAACCCCATCCTCCTTGTACATTGTATCTGCCATATCACCTAGTAGGGTATGTAACCTGTCATTGAAGTCTACTACCTGCTTGAATTTTTTATTCAAAATGGGGTCTCCCATCTTTAGTACATTACGTATTGCCATTTCTACTTCCTCCTACACTATATAAAACTATTTGGATTAATCTCTATATTTATATTGATATCCTTGTCGAATATCTGGTCAAACTTGCTGATACAAATATATCTCAGCATGGACTTGATTTCTTTGACGTCCATGACCTCATCCTTTATAATAACCTGCCACCTGTACCGGTCGTTTATCTTGTTGATTGAGCACTCATTAGGCCCAAGTATACCCTTGACCTCGATTGATCTGGCCTCTAAAAAGATACCTGACCGTTTCTATAAACTTTGTGGCGTTATTTTTAACTATATTATAGTTGTACCCGAAAAACCAGTCTGAACATATTATTAAAGGGTTCATATCCAAAGGCCCTTCTAAGCCTGATTTCATCCTTGTAAAAACTCTTGTAATCATAATTTACTGCATGTCTGATAGCAAAGTGGTCCACATTGTAGGTCTGAAGGACTACATGGCCCCTCTTTTGACCCCTTCCTGCCCTGCCTGCCACCTGGGTTATCAGCTGGTAGGTTTGCTCAAAGGACCTGAAGTCCGGATAATTTAGCATCATGTCCGCTGAAATTATACCAACTAGGGTTACATTTTCGAAGTCATGGCCCTTGCTAAGAATTTGAGTTCCTATCAAAACATCTGCTTCCTGTCTATTAAAGTCATCTAGGATAGCTTCAAGCTGGCCCTTCTTGGAGGTCGTGTCCTTGTCTATCCTTAGAGTCCTAAAAGACGGGTACTTTTTATTTATATATTCTTCTATTTTCTCTGTTCCCAAGCCTAAGACACCTATATTTGTACTAGAGCATTCCGGACACATGCTTGGTATGTCCTCCTCATGTCCACAATAGTGGCATAAGCCCTTGTTTTTAAACTTGTGGTAGGTTAGTGATATGTCACACCTCTTACACTTAATTACGTGACCACACTCCCTACAGGTTACAGAACTTGCATATCCCCTCCTATTTAGGAAGAGAATTGCCTGGTTACCAGCATTTACAGTCCTTACTATCTCGTCCTCCAGGACCCTACTGATTTCCGACCTGTTACCCCTATTTATCTCAGCCTTCATATCAACTATTTCTATCTGGGGCATGGCCCTTTCATTGGCCCTATTATTTAGCTCTAATAGGCTATATTCACCATGGTCAGCCCTGTAGTAGTCTGCCACAGATGGTGTTGCCGAACCCATGACTAGGCATATATTCTGCCTTAGAGACATATACCTGGCCACTTCTATAGTTGAATACTTAGGTGTCATCTCAGAATGGTAGCTCATATCATGCTCTTCATCTATTATTATCAGGCCTAGTGACCGGAATGGCAGAAATAATGCCGACCTAGTCCCTATAGTTACCCTGATATTGCCGTTTTTAATTTCCCTGTAGACATCGTGCTTTTGACCTTCTGACAGGCCACTATGGAATACTCCCACTATGTCTCCAAACCTAGCCTTAACCCTAGCTATCATCTGGGGTGTCAAGGCTATCTCTGGTACTAATAAAATACTATCCAAACCTTGATTTAGACTATATTCTATCAACTCCATATATACCTCGGTCTTACCACTACCAGTTACACCATGTAGGAGGTAGGGCTTCTTTTCATCTAGGAAAAATCCTTCCTTTATCTGGTCGACCACCTGGACCTGGTCCTTGTTGAGACTTATCTTCTTGACAGGTGACCTAAATCTGGCTTCTGACCGCCTGTAGTAGTTTTCTTCCTTAACTTCTATCAAGTCCTTGTCTACTAGGCTCTTGATAGTTTGGTTGGAAACCCCCAGGATTTCCATTAGGCTTCTCGATTCAACTGACTTGTTAAGGCCTAGGAACTTGATTATATCCACCTGCTTTGGCCCCAGCCTATACCTTTTTTCCTCTACTATCCGGTCTATTGTATCCAGGTCGTACCTTAGGGACAGGTAGCTTAGCTTTTTTTCGTTCTTCTTGTCCTTATAGGTCCAGACTACCTGGCCATCCTTTTCAATCTTTTTTGCTTCCAGCCTATAGCCCTTTGGATAAAAAAGGTTAAGGGCATCCATATAGGTACACATATACCTATTCCTAATCCACATTATTAGGCGTATATTTTCCTGGCTAAGCATGGGCTCTACATCCAGGATTTCAAATATTTCCTTGATCTTATCCTCTCCTATATCACCAGGTCCTAGACTGTCTCTCTTGGCTACTACAAAGGCCTCTATAGGCTTATTAGACCTTCCAAAGGGTATACTGACCCTGTGACCAATCCTGATTTTGTCCTCTTGGTCAGATGGAAGCCTATATGTGAATAGCATATCAGCGAACCTGCTCATATTCCTAAGTATTAAGTCTATATACATCTTCCATCCCCCCTTGGATACTTGTAAAATCGTAAAAATAGCTAAATGGTAAAGGGTCAACATTTACATTTAGCTATCTTCAATCCTACTTATTTTCTAATATATCTCTTACCTTATCCAATATTATGTCTCCTACTTCAGACTTCAGTAGCTTTGGATATTCCTTTATCCTTCCATCGGCTTCTATTATCTTAACTATATTTGTTTCTGTACTAAAAGCCAGCCCCTGCATTGTCAGGTCATTGGCTACTATAAAGTCAAGATTCTTCTTTTTAATCTTCTTGGCCGCATTCTCCAAGACGTCATTTGTTTCGGCAGCAAAGCCAACCAAAACCTTGTTTCCTTTTATCTTGCCTAGTTCCTGGGCTATATCCTTGTTTCTGCATAGGTCTATCCTCAGGTCTGAATCCTTCTTTTTTATCTTCTTATCTGAATATGACTTTGGCTTGTAGTCCGCCACAGCAGCACTCTGGATAACAACATCATTAGAGTCAAACTCCCCTACTAGGTTTTCATACAGGTCATCTGCACTCTCAATGCTTATGAACTTTGCAAGTCCTTCTGGAACCTCTAGGTCAGTCTTACCTGATACAAGGGTAACCTGGGCACCTCTGGCAACTGCTCTCTTGGCTATTGCATAGCCCATCTTACCACTAGACCTATTAGTGATATACCTAACTGGGTCAATGGCCTCTATGGTAGGTCCGGCACTTATCATTATCCTCCTACCAGCCAAGTCTTTAGCTTCAGACTCCTTTTCAAAAAAGTCGACTATAAAGGCTAGAATATCATCTACATCAGCCAGCTTGCCCGCACCTATATCTCCACATGCCAATCTTCCTGACGCTGGATCTATAAACCTATAACCTAGGTCCCCCAGCTTGTCCATATTTGCCTGGACTATCCTGTTTGTATACATATTCGTATTCATGGCTGGTGCAATTATCACCGGTGCCCTTGTAGCCATTACCGTAGTAGTAAGCATATCATCAGCTATGCCGGCTGCCAGCTTACCTATAAAATTTGCTGTTGCCGGTACAATCAAAAAGGCATCCGCCTTCTTGGCCAGCTCTATATGCTCAACCTCCCAAGTCTTGGGTTCTTTGAACATATCATTTATAACAAAATTATTACTCAAAGTCTGAAAGGTCATTGGCTGTACGAATTCACAGGCAGACTCAGTCATTATGACATGGATATTTGCATTCAACTTTTTCAATTTACTTACGACATCACAGGCCTTGTAGGCTGCTATGCCGCCTGTAACACCTACTATAATAGTCTTATTACTTAACATATTAATAGACTCCTTTTACATAGTTTTTCATTAAATTTATATAGTTGTCCTGCTGTAATTTTTGAAGCAAGTGTGTATCCCTGCTCCTATTCACAGCCTGCCTATTAGTCCTGTTCTAATAATTTCTTTTCCTGGGCTAGCTTGTAGGGCCAATTCCTTAGCCTCTATTTCATCATCAGTAAGTAGCCTATAGCCTACCTTACCAGCTATTACCTCTTCACTGGCTATTACTACTGGCTTAGCCTTTTCGTCAATGTCTATAAGGGCATCTTCCTTGTTAACTAGCTCTCTTGCCCTCTTTGAAACTGTCGCTATCAGGTAGTACCTATTGTCTATCTTTTTCTACTATATCATTTAATGATGGTTTTAACATTTTTTTATCTCCTTCTCAAACATATCTAATATATCTTTTTTGTATCTGCTGACCTTGTTCTTTTCAACCTCTAATATATTTAAAATTTCCTCTGAGGACTTCTCCACTATATTGTTAAATATGAAGTAGTCATAGTCCCCAAGGAGCTTAATTTCATCGTAAGCACTGTTAAATCTCTTTTCTATCTGCTCCTCTGTTTCTGTGCCCCTTCCTACTATCCTATTTCTCAATTCCTGTAGACTCGGTGGCAGGACAAATATAAATACAGCCTGTGGATATACTTCCTTGATCTGCATAGCCCCCTGCATTTCTATCTCTAGAATAACGTCCCTACCCATATCAAGTTCATCAAAAATAGCCTTCTTAGGCGTACCATAGTAGTTGTCATAAATCATGGCATGTTCCAGGAATTCCCCCCTGTCCACCATGGCTTCAAATTCCTCCTTGGTCTTGAAGAAATAGCTTTTGCCCTCTACTTCACCAACCCTAGGATTTCTAGTGGTTGCTGATATAGATAGGTTGATATCCTCATGTTTGGCAACTATATCCTTACATATAGTTCCTTTTCCAGTCCCGCTTGGACCAGATACAACAAGTAATAAACCCTTTTTATTAATCATATTATCCCCCAAACTACTCTATATTCTGGACCTGTTCCCTGATTTTTTCTAATTCAGCCTTCATATTGATAACCAGGTTGGCTATAGAGACATCGGATGATTTTGATCCCATAGTATTTACTTCCCTATTCATTTCCTGAATTAGGAAGTCTATCTTCCTACCAACAGATTCATCTGCTGTCACAGTATCTCTCAACTGGTTTATATGACTCTTAAATCTAACTATTTCCTCTGTGATATTTGACTTGTCAGCATATATAGCCACTTCTTGGGCTAGCCTATACTCGTCTACCACCTTAGGATCGTCTAAGAGCTCACTTATTCTGGCATACAGCTTGTCCTTGTATTCTTTTTCAATAGTATCAGTATACTTTTCTAGGTCACATACAGACCTTTCCAATAGGTCTGCCCTAGCAAGTATATCCTTTTCTAGCTTCTTCCCCTCTATAATCCTCATATTGCATAGGTTTTTCTAGGGCCTTGTTGGCAGCGTCAGACAACATATTCCATAATATTTCCTCATCGTCCTCAGCCTCTGTAATCTTTACTACATCTGGAAACTTAGCTATATCAACAGGACTAATAGGCTCTTCCAAGCCAAAGTCACTCTTGATATTCTTAAGAATATGGTAGTACTGCTTAGCTAATTCAGCATCATATACTAGTTGGGACCCGACAGAAGTAACAGTCTCGAACTTAACAAATATATCAACCCTACCCCTTCCAAGGTGGTCCTTGATTAAAAATCTTAGCTTATCTTCTAAAAAAGATAGCTTCCTAGGCATCCTAGGATTTATGTCTAAATATTTGTGATTTATTGTTTTGCATTCAACCGAAAGATTGTAGTATTGGTCCTTAAATTCACCTATACCAAATCCTGTCATACTCTTCGCCATAACTAATCTCCAATCTAATATAAAATTGCTACTAACCTTTATTATAACATATTGAACAGCCTCTAACAACACATAAAACCTCTTGACTGGTCAATAAAACCAATCAAGAGGTCATCTTTTCCTATATTATATTTTGGGCCTATGAAAACTATAATCTAGCTTCTAATCTTGCCTTTTCTTCCTCATAGCCTGGCTTACCTAGTAGGGCGAACATATTTTTCTTGTAGTCCTCTACTCCTGGCTGGTTAAATGGGTTAACTCCTAGGATAACACCGCCTATACCACAAGCCTTTTCAAAGAAGTATACCATCTGGCCAAATGTATATTCATCTAGTCTAGCAATATTTAAAACTAGGTTTGGCACATCACCATCAGTATGGGCTAGTAGTGTTCCCTGGAAGGCCTTGTGGTTTACAAAGTCCACAGTTCTGCCTGCTAGGTAGTTAAGGCCGTCTAAGTCATCCTTGTCTAACTTTATTTCTATGTCTCTTCTTGGGCTTTCTACATTGATTACAGTTTCAAAGATAAATCTTCTACCATCCTGTATATACTGACCCATTGAGTGTAGGTCAGTTGAGAAATTTACTGATGCTGGGAATATCCCCCTCTGGTCCTTACCTTCACTCTCACCAAATAGCTGCTTCCACCACTCAGCGAAGTACTGTAGCTGTGGTTCGTAGTTTACCAATAGCTCGGTTTCCTTACCCTTTCTCTGTAAAACTGTCCTTGCAACAGCATATTGGTAGGCCTGGTTCTTTTCAAGATCCTTGACAGAGTATTCCTCTCTGGCATCTGCTGCCCCCTTCATCATGGCATCTATATCAAAGCCTGCTGCAGCAATTGGAAGTAGACCAACTGCAGTTAAAACTGAGAATCTACCACCTACATCATCTGGTATTACAAATGTTTCATAACCCTCTGCTTCAGCTAGGCTCCTAAGAGCCCCCCTCTTTGCATCTGTAGTTGCATATATTCTCTTGGCTGCACCTTCCTTACCATACCTCTTTTCTAGGTCTTCCTTGAAAATTCTAAAGGCAAGGGCTGGCTCAGTTGTAGTACCAGACTTAGATATTACATTTACAGAGTAGTCCCTGTCCCTTACTATGTCTAGTAGGTCTAGCAGGTAGGATGAGCTTATGCTATTACCTGCAAAGTATATTTCTGGAGCCTGTCTCTCTTCCTTGCTCAGATTGTTCTTGAAATTTTTACCCAACATTTCTATGGCTGCCTTGGCACCTAGGTAAGAACCACCTATACCTATTACTACCAATACCTCTGAATCAGACTTAATCTTGTCTGCAGCCTTCTTAATTCTGGCAAATTCATCCTTGTCGTAGTTAACTGGAAGGTCAATCCAACCAATGTAGTCATTACCTAAAGACCTACCCTCATGCAATAGGTCATGCGCTAGGTCAACAAATGGTTGCATAGCCTCTACCTCTCTCTTAGCTAAAAATTTCTCAGCCTTACTGTAATCAAATTTAATATTACTCATATTGCCTCCTCTATTACCTTTTTATTTATTAGACGACTCTACCACAGCCGTTTTATTACCATAATAAAAAAATCTATTATTTCCATTATACCACTAGTCACCATTTTTGGTATCTAAAGGCGAATATTTTTTTCAATTATTTTTTTCTGCACACTTTATACCATCGACTGCAGCAGTTACTATGCCACCTGCATAGCCTGCCCCCTCACCACAGGGATAAAGGTTGCTTATATTTAAGGACTTGAGACTATTCCTGTCCCTATTTATCCTAACTGGGGCTGATGACCTAGTCTCCACACCGGTAAGGACTGCATCCGACATGGCAAAGCCCTTGAGCCTCTTGTCCATACTCAAAATACCCATTCTCATAGCCTCCACTACGAAGTCCGGTAGACAAAGGGCTAGGTCAGTAGGCCTTACACCTGGCTTATAAGATGGCCTTACGCTAGCAAGTTCCACGGATGGTCTCCCCGCTAAAAAGTCTCCAACTAATTGACAAGGAGCCTTGTAATTACTACCTCCAAGTTCAAAGGCCATGGCCTCGTATTTTTCTTGGAAATCAATACCTGCTAGAGGGTGGTCTGATTCATAGTCATCTGTTGTGATATTGACCAAAAGTCCACTATTGGCATTTTCTAGGTCCCTGGCATGCTCACTCATACCATTTGTAACCAGGTGTCCCTGACTACTGGCTGAGGCTATTACACTTCCTCCCGGACACATACAAAAAGTATACACACTTCTACCATTTTCTACCTGACTAGTCAGCCTATAGTCTGCTGCGCCCAGCCTTTCATGGCCTGCAAATTTCCCGTATTGAGCCTTGTTGATTAGGTCTTGGGGATGCTCGATCCTAGCCCCGATTGCAAAAGGCTTTTGCTCCATATATATTCCTCTTGAATTTAGCATCCTATAGGTATCTCTGGCACTATGGCCTGTTGCGAGTATTAGTTCTTGGCAGGCTAGGTCTTCATGGTCATTTACTCTTATAGAAACTAGCTTGTTAGCCTCTAGCCTTATATCAGTCAACTGGCTAGAAAATCTAACTTGCCCACCTAGACGGATTATTTCCTCCCTAATATTTTTCACAACATTTTTTAATATATCTGTGCCAACATGTGGCTTGTGGGAATAAAGTATATCCTCTGGTGCTCCTGCTAGTACGAACTCTCTTAGGACCTTTTCACTCCTGATATCCTTTATCCTAGTTGTCAACTTACCATCAGAAAAGGTACCTGCCCCTCCTTCGCCGAACTGGACATTGGACCTATCATTTAGGATGCCTGTCTCCCAAAACTTGTCTATGTCGGCAGTCCTAGTATCAACATCCTGGCCCCTTTCCAACAAAATTGGCCTATAGCCTCTCTGGGCTAGAACTAGACTGGCAAAAAAGTCCTGCTGGTCCCACACCGACTACAAGTGGTGGATTTTCCATGTTTTCTCGGCCTGATTTGACATCTTGGTACATGTTTGACTCTATAAATACTGTATCCTTTGGCTTTCTTGCCAAGATTTTTTTCTCTGATTTAAGACTTACATCTACGGTATATACAAAGCTAATCTGGTCTTTTTTTCTGGCATCGATTGATTCCTTGTAGATGCTGTAGTCAATAATATCAGAATCATGAATTCTTAGTTTTTTGCACAGCTTAGACCTGACTAGGTCTATTGGCTGGTCTATATCAATTTTTTATATTAGATACTCTTAACATACTTCCTCCTTGCCCGGTCGCGGACTATTGGTCTGCAAGCTTAAAAATAGGCTGGCTATACCTAAATACTGACCTTCTAAAATATATAAAAAAGACTAAATCACAAAAGAAGTACTGTAATTTAGTCTTATCATCTCATTGATTTGGCTTAGTCCTTAGTAATTAAGCCTCTTATAACCTTCATATTATTGAATATCTTCTCAATAAAGTTTTCAGCTATTTCATCGTCAAGTAGCTTAATTTCAAGATTTTTCATTGTCTTCAATGCCCTTGTCCCTACAATACTGATTGGCTATATCTATTATAGTGCCCTTGTTGTCAGGTGCCAGTGAATATTCCTTGTAGTCAACTATCACATACTGAAGAACTTCCTGTCTACCATCCTTATTATATCCAATTTCTATATGGTAGATAACAGCAAATAGGTTTTCTATACTCTCATCACCATTGTAAACTGGTATAGCTGGATGTGATTTTATAAAATTAGTAGATACCGGTATACTATTCCCTACTTTTAACTGCATATTTCCTCCTATTCACCTTCAACAACTGCTAGTATTTCCTTATTTCTCTTGGCTAGGGTACTAGTGCTAACATCGTACTTCTGAGCTATAGAGTTTTGGGTAATACTCTGGCCTATAGACTTCCTATAATAGTATTCAAGTCCTGAAGCCCATCCATTTTCTGCCCCTGCTAGATTTAGCTTGGATGAAATTTCTGACCATAGGTCCATTACACTTGCTAGGATATCTTCCTCTTCAATCTTTGACCTAAGCAGGTCCTCTAGGTTTGAAGCTGACCCAGCTTCTTCATCAGACTCTAGGTCATGTAGGCTTTCTTCCATCATGTCGTCCTTATAGTCACTCATCTGTAAAAGGTTCAGCATATGCTTATAGAAGTATAGGGAATTTATAGATACAAAGTAGTCTATATTAGCTATGTTGTTCACATCACCCTTGTACTCATTCATCACATCATTATAGATGTAGTCCTTGGCATCCTCCTGGATTCTGATAGTTAAATCAGTCAATACGTATATATTTCCGACCTTTACTGGCCTAGCCAATAGGTACTGGCCAACTTCAAATCCTGCCAATATTTCTGCATCAAGAGTATAGTACTGGATACCAGTAAAGACATCCCTAATAACCACCTCTAGACCCTCAAAGCTATCAATAACAAACAAGCTTGGATGAGAGTTCAGGCAGTTAACTACTATTTCCCTATCACTTTTACTAAATTTCTTATGACCTAATACATACATGGCAGGTGTATTTTCACCATCAACCATATAGTCGTATGAGAAGTATGACGCAAAGAACCTATTGGAAGCTATATTGTTGACAATCATATTATCAAAGAATATATTTCTTGCTTCCTCTTCCTTGCTGGCAAAGTTCTCATCCCTCTCAATTAGGGTCCTCTAGAGACTCACTAAGTCCAATAATCGCTCTTGAGTATGCCTCGTTTGCCTTCTGCTTTTTTGTCGTGCAAAGTCTTCTGCCCAAGACCATCCTGTGGTCTGCCAGATCTTTGTCCATACAACACTTTTTATATTTTTTTACCACTTCCACAATGGCACAAATCGTTTCTATTCAACATATGCAACTGCTCCCTACTTTTTTTATATTAAAGACATTTCACACATAAATATTGCTTTATTAAATATATACGAACACAAGTCCTACTACAAAATAATAAACAATACTTTAAATTATATCACAGTCAATTTAATCTGACAATATAGTCTTAACTATATTAATTACTAGATATCTTCTAATCAAAAAAATGCAGCTTTATTACATATTTAGATTGGCCCTGACCATCGTAGGAAATACTGTCCACAACCAGCCTCTTGTCCATTGTTTCTAGACCCTGGACAAACTTCAAAAGTGAATCTCCCTTGCCAGATAGGCTTATTTCATACTGCCTGTATTCATTTCCCTCCATGACCTCCATAGACTCAATTGAAAGGTCCTTGTTGGACATTTCATATAGGCCAAGGTCCCTAGCCATATCAGGTCCCTTCTTTGACCTCCTAATAGACCTCGCCATATCTTGGTCATCAGGACTATCATTATTTTTTATGCTTTCTATTTGTAGGGCCAAATCCCTATTTTCTTCCTTCATGGGGCTTATTATAAGGCTGTTAACTATGAGCATAAGTCCAAAAAATGCCAGTATGTACAATATGTTTTTATCTATTCTCATCCTTATCCTCCTATGGCATCCTGTCCCAAGAGTCAGTTCCTTATTTCTAGTTTGACTAGGTACTTGTAGGCCTTTTTCTTTACTTTTTCCTTGACTATTTCATACTTGTCCTCTGGCTTGGTATTGATATTCTGACCATCCTGGTCCTGACTGTCCTGACCGGGGTCTGGCTTTCTTTCCTTCTTGCGTTCAACTTCCTTTTCCACATAGTATTCCAGCTTGCTAATTGAAAGGATGCTGGCCTTATCAAAGAGCTTGTCATTACTGAGTCCACTTACCTTTGACCTATCATCTAGCTCCAGGTCTACAAGGAGCCTATCCTTGTCATAATCCATCTTTTTCACCGTGTTTCCTAGCTTTTTATGGATTTCGTATACCTTGATGATATCGAGTCCGTATATATTTTTATCAATTTTCTTAGGCCTGTCAGTCCTGCTTGCCTCCCTGGATATAGATTGGGACCTGGCCTCTTCCAATTCCCTATATAAGCTCCTCTTGTCCATAAGTGTCCTGACCCCCATAAGTATAAATAGGACTAATACAAGTACCATAAATCTCATCATGTAGATATTTAGCCTTGACCCTCTCACACTTTCTAGGTAATGGTCTACCAGACCTCCCTTCTTGGACTTCCCCCCTATCAGGGACTGGCCCTTGTAGGCTAGGATTTTCCCATAAATATTAGGCCTATAATCATCTAGTGTCTCCATATTTGTAAGCGACCCTATTAGGTCCTTAAACCTTTGGCCCCTGTAGTCACCAAATACCAATATCCTGCCCTGGCTATTTAGGTAGGCTATAAAGTTTTCATCCCTATAGGACTGGTCAACAACTATAGAGCTCTTGATACTATCTCCCTCGAGAATGGTTAAGACTAGGTCCTCCTCCCTGACCTCCATCAGGGCAAAGTAGTTGTCCTTAGCTTCTATAAAGTGGCTTGCAAGCTGGTAGTTGCTGTATATAGCCTTACACCTTAGTTTGGCATTTTTTTCTATAGCCCTTACTATACTGTATAAATAATTTGGAAACAGGCATACCTCTAGGTAAACCATGTCGTTTTCATCCACCTGTCCCCTCTTATATATTAGGCTGTACCTATCCTTATTTAAATTTAATAATTCCATTATTTCTATATCTACTACAAGGTCTATATCCTTCCTCTTAGAATCTTTAAGGACCTCAATTTTTTTCTTACAACTAGATGATTATTTTGGCATATCATGTAAAAAGCACTTAAACTTTACCCCAAGCTTTTTTTCAATGAATGCAATGTCTTCGCACAGCTTGTAGGCAATTTCATTTTCCTTATCAAACATTGATCCCATGTCTATATCAAGGGGGTAGTACTGGTCAAACAGGATTGCTGACTCTCCAGACCTAGAATAGGCTGTCAGCCTATATCCCCTTGTCTCAACTCCTATAAATAAAACCATATTCTCCCCCCCTATAATATAAAACATACTTCAAATATCTAAGCTATCCTAAGCTAGCCAGCCTATTTGCCAACAGCCTTAGTATCTGACTTTGGATAGAAGGTCTTACCACCAGCAGTTACCTTTAGCTCCTTGCTGGTAGCATCCTCCTCTAAGGTAAATTCACCAGTTACACTTTGAGGCTTTGGTTTGCTAGATAGGTATTTAGCCTCTACTAGCTTGTCAATATTCTTTAAATCTTCACCTTCCTTACCCTCACTCTCTGCCATATATACTGCAGTCGCTATATTAGAAGCATTCGCATAGTCTGCATTTTCCTTGGCCTTTTTCTGGGCTCCAGAAAACTTAATCGCTACTATACCAGCAAGTATACCTATTATGGCAACTACAATAACTAGCTCTACTAGGGTAAAGCCCCTTCTTCTTTTAGCCTTTGTAAGGCTAGTATTTTTAAGCTCTAACTTATCCATTGATATTACCTCCAAAACAATTCTACGGACCCAAGTCCAACTATCAACCATAGAATATAGGCCCCTTTTCCAGGCTGGAGTATAGTCACCTACCCTGACTTATATTGTCTGCCATCCACATATTGTCTATGGTCCTATTGACCTAGACTAGATATCATATCAAACATTGGCGAAAGGATGGCATATAGGCAGCTCCCTATTATGAGCCCCATTAAAAGTATTAGGGCTGGCTCAACAATTTTTATCAGGTTTTCAAGCTCTTGGTCTAGCTCTCTTTCATAGTAGCTAGAGGCCATTTCTAGACTCCTATCAAAATTCCCAGATTCCTCTCCAGACATTAGCATAGATATGAAAACCTGGGGAAATATGCCCGATAGCTCCAGCGACCTGGTCACTGAGTTTCCCTTTTTTATTCGTTCTCCAACTAACTTCATCTTCTTTTCTATATGGGAATTGTCCAATAGTCTAGTGGTGATATCTATAGACTCACCTATATGTACACCACTTCCCAAAAGGATGGCCATTGCCCTGGAAAAACTATCGGAAACAATCATCCTATGTAAACCTCCCAGCTTGGGTATTTCAAACTTCTTCTCATCATACCAGGCCTTAATTTCCCTGCTATTCTTTACCATCTGGACCAAGGATACTAGCAATAGGGTTGAAAATACCAGTAGTATCAATAGGTTTGTCCTCAAAAACCTGGATAGGCCAAAGAGGCTCCTAGTGGCTACTGGCAGCTGGTCCATATCAACAGCAAAGGCAGCCTCAAAATTTGGAACCACAAACACCAGCATAAAAAAATCAGGGAAAGAAGAGTCACAAAAGACCAGTATCATAGGGTATATGGCAGCAGCTAGGAGCTTATTTTTAAGCCTGTGCTCCCTATCATAGTAGGCAGACATTTTTTCAAAAACAAAGTCAATATTACCACTGACCTCACCGGCCCTTATCATACTTATGAAAAAGACTGAAAAAGCATTGGTCAGGTAAAAGGCCTCTGTCATAGTCCTTCCCCTCTCTATATTCCTCTTTACCATGATCATGACCCCAGAGACCTTCTTTGATGAGGTCTTGATTATAGTATCGAATATAGTCATAAGGTCACATCCAGACTTCTCCATGCTGGCTATCTGCTGGCATATAAGCTTGAGTTCCTTATCCTTGATTTTTTTCTGCGATAGAATCTTCATATGTCACCATTCCATTTTCTATAGCCAGCCTTCTTATCCTCTTGGCCTCCCAGCCAGACTTTACAGCAGACCTAAGCTGGTCATCCATTTTTAAAATCTCATATATAAGGGTCCTAGATTCATCCTTTGACCCACTTATTATTAGCTTCCTCTTGACCAGGCGTTGGGCAATTACACCCACTAGGGCTGAATTAATCATATACCTGTCTATCCCCATATCCTCAAGCCTAACAATGGCTGAAATTGCATCATTGGTATGGAGGGTAGTAATTACAAAGTGGCCTGTGATAGCAGCCCTTAGGGCTATTTGCGCTGTATCTACATCCCTGATTTCACCCACCACTATACAGTCGGGGTCCTGCCTCAGAATTGATTTTAAGCCATTGTCAAACCTTAGTCCAGCCTTATAATTTACCTGGACCTGGTTGATACCGTCTATCTTATACTCTACAGGGTCCTCTATAGTTGTTATATTAATACTCTTGTCTTTTAATTGATTGAGCAAGGAATATACTGTCGATGACTTACCGCTGCCAGTCGGGCCTGATACTATAAGCATGCCACACTTTTGGTCTAGTATGCCCTCGATTATTTTCTCAGCACTTGTAGAAAAACCCAGCTCCCCCATGGTTTTTAAGGAGCTAGACTTGTTTAGTATCCTCATAACCAGCTTTTCTCCATATATGGTCGGTATGGTACTCAACCTTATATCGATGTCCTGACCCCTGTATTCATAGCTAAAGCGACCATCCTGTGGTAGTCTCTTTTCAGTTATATCACATGAAGCCTTTAGCTTGATTATAGTACTAATCTCATGGTGGTTGGTCAGTGACAGCCTATCAACCAAGACTAGGTCACCATTTGACCTATACCTGACCAGGATTTCTTTGCTAAAGGGTTCTATATGGATATCGCTTATATCAGCCTCTATTGCCTGACTGATTATATCATCCACCATCCCCTTGGCCATAGTTTCAGGATCCTTGTCCAGGTCCTTGTAGGACTGGTCTATCAGCCTCCTAATATTGTCCCTAGTATCAAGCCTGACACCTATCTCTCTTCCAGAAATGGCCCTAAGGCTATTTACCAGGCCTATATCGAATTCAGCCATCAGGATTACTAGCTTGGTATCACTAGCACTTAGCGGAAATATACAATACTTATCCGCCATTTTTTTGGGAACCACTGTCGACAAAATATTCTCCAAAATCCTCTACCCCCTTACTCACAGATATATAGACAATAAAAAAATAACTCCGAAAAGTTATTTTTATTTAAAATTATATTTAGTTTATTTTTACAGCTTACTATAGTTGGACAGGACCCTTTATCCCATCCTGATAAGTATATTTAACTATTTTGTATAGTATTAAAGTCTGCACGTGATGTTGTAAACTCCAAGTGCTGACCAGTATCATCCGGACTAGGTGGTGTAAGAGATACTATATAATCTCCGCTAGAGATCCTTGGCTTATGTTCTGTAGTAAAGAATTCTATGTCTCCAGACTCAGTCATGGTAAAGATATTAATTCTCCTATAGTCCATTAGCCTATAGTATTCTTCTTCCGTTAGTTCCTCTGTAATCTGTGTTGCAGCGAAGTCATATCCATCTTCAACCAGTCTTATTAGACTCAGGTATGTGGCCCTGTAGTCTCCTAACCTCGGTACACCTATCTTCTGGAGTTCCTTAAAGTCAGACCTGACCTTGTCTCCCAAGACATTGATTATACAAATACTGCTAGTGTGTTCAAATCTACTTACAAACTCATTGGATACCAGTATATTGTATAGGGGTATCGGAGTATTAAGGGAGCATCTTCTTATAGATTACCAGGTCAAGGTTGTAGTTGGCAACCTCGTATAGGATTTCTCCCTGGTAGGTCTCAATATCTGTATTTATGACATTTTCTAGGTTTTTACCACTATAGTCAACTATTAGGCTAGGTACATCCCAATCCTTTAGAAACTTAGCCAAGGCCACAGAAAATGGATTTGACCCAACTATCACTAGGCCCGGCTTACCATCATGGGCTAGACCAAGCTTCTTAGCCAATGGTTGAATAGAAAATCCGTGGGCAATCACGGTAACTATTACCAAGGCAAAGGTAAGGGCTAGTAGGAGTTCAGCATCCTTATGGCCTTCCTCTACTAGTAGGTTACTGAAGTAACCTGTAACTGTAAGAGCAACTATACCCCTTGGGGCAATCCAGCCTATAAGGGTCTTTTCCCTAATATTCAAGTCGGTCCCTATGGTTGAAATCCATATAGAAAGCGGTCTAACTATAAATAGCATGGACAAGACAAAAAGTATTATCTTTAACTGGAATATATCAACTAGGATAGACCTTGATAGGGATGATGTCAGCATGACAAACACTGAAGATGTCAATAGTATTGATATATTCTCATTAAAGTGCTTTACCTGCTCTATAGATGATATATGCATATTAGCAAGGATTACACCCATTACTGTTACTGCTAAAAGTCCTGTCTCATGGGTAATAGATTCACTAAGACTGAAGGTTCCTAAAACCAGACATAGGACTATGGCCGACTTCAAATACTCTGGGAAGTAATTCTTCTGCAGGGCCCTACCAGTTCCTATACCAACTAGGACACCTATTGCTACTGCTATTAAAACCCCTATACCAAACTTGACCAGTATGCCTGGGCTCACACTTGAGGAGGCAAATACCTCTGCTGCCTCAAAGGATAGGACTGCCAGTATGGCCCCCATTGGATCAACCAGGATCCCCTCCCACTTTAGGATTGTAGATACCTTGGAATCTAGTTTGGCCTGTCTTAGTAGGGCAATTATTACAGTAGGCCCTGTAACTATTAAAAGGGCGCCTATAACAAGGGATGTAGTAATTGATAGGCCAGCTAGGAAGTAGGCGCTTAAGCTTCCCAAAATCCATGAAATCAGGGCCCCAAATACTACTATCCTCTTTATGGTCATCTTTGTATCGGTAATCTCCTTAAAGTCTAGGGACAAACTTCCCTCAAACAGGATTAGGGCTACCGATATAGATATTATTGACTTATATATGCTATCTCCCAAAACCTGGGATGGCACTATTATATTTAGAAATGGTCCGACAATTAGGCCTGCCAAACTCATTATTACTATAGCCGGTTTGGAAATCTTCCAAGCCAACCACTGTGAAAATACTCCTAAGAATATTATTAACGAAACTGCTAATGTGGCTGATATTTTCATCAAACCCTTCCCTTCCTTTATCTTTTTGAGAAAATAAGGGCTTCCTTCCTCTTAGGTGGCTTTGGCTTTGATCCCATGTAGCCCAAAATCAATGGGGCTACAGACACGTAAGATTCTGGTATATTATATTCCTTCTTAAAATCTTCTCTGTTAAATATTTCCTGGCCAAAGCCTATCCAACAGGACCCAATACCCTTGCTAAAGCCAGCCAATATCATATTTTGAGCCAGACAGCAAGAATCCTCTATGTACCATGGAGAGCTCTTATCTCCAAATACTATAACTAGGTTTTTTGCCCCATAAAATAGGTTAAAATCAGGATCCTTAAACCAGTTTATATATTTCTTATAGGCAGGTAGGTCATCTATTCTCGACAGGATGTCTACCTTTCTTATGTCCGACCACCTCTTGATTTCCTCAGGGTCCTGGATTATTACAAATCCCCAAGGCTGGCGGTACTGGCCTGTTGGGGCACAAATACCTAGGTCGATCAATTCCATAATTTCATCATAAGTTAATTCCTGGTCAGTGAAGCTTCTAACACTTCTCCTAGACCTTATGCACTCTAATATATCCATATTATACCTCCTATAGATTAAACTAATAAATTCAGGACTGGACTTGTATGATTATTCCAAATAAATTAACTGGACAAGCCTCATAAAAATCAAGTCCTTTGACCCTACTCTTCTGAAATCCTTGACTCCATCATATATATTAGGGATTCTGCTGGCATCTGACCAAGCTCAGCCAAATCACTTACATTCATCTTGGCTAGGTCACCATTGGCAGCAAGATACTGCAGCTGGTTGAATCTTGGATTTACAGATATTATATATTCCTTTAGGTAGCTAAACCTTTCAAAAAGATCCTTTGCTGGTGTATCCAGCCTGATACCTGACTTACTTTCAAAAATATTGTCCTGTGATTTCATCTTATAACCTCCTCTTATTTTTAAATGTACCGAGTCCTAACTATGTGCTTTTATAAGCCTTATTTATACTCTATACAATTCAATCTTCACATATTTTTAACATGATTTAATATTCCTTTTGTCCTTTATATTATACATAAAATTTTAGTTTTTTTATATAAGTATAATTATTTTTATCCATAAGTGAATGGATTAATTCATTTTTCGACTTTTTAGGATAGACTCTTGAATTTTCATATGATATTTATAGGTATTTTTTTATAAGAGAGTGCCTATAATTTTTTTGTAAAAAATTTTCTATGAGCTTATATTCGACTAAAAATATAGGTCGTATTTCCCCTATCAGACAGGAAATCCACGACCTATTTTTATGCTAGTATTTTATTAATTTTCCTCTTCCTTACCAAACTTCTTTAGTAAGAACTGGCCACTCTTGTCACATGATAGGGCTAAAACTCCTCCACACAAGAAGGACAAAATTACATGTATTATGTCACCACTCATAACATTTATACCCATTGAGGCTGCCCCAAATGTTGTAAAGCATCCAATAAAGGCACCCGGTATAAACCACAATTCTTTGGCCTTAGCCTGCCAACACATAGTTGCTGATATTACACCTGTCATTATAAATGATATAGCCACTACATTTGGTACTAGACCAGATATATACATTGCTACAAGGGCAGATATCATACCTGATAAGGTAGACAAAATCGCTGTCTTGACACCCTCTAGACCGTGCTTACCAGAAGCAAAATATGCTGTACACCCAGCAAAACCTATCCAAGTAACAAGTCCTAGAGACTGGATTGAAGAAATTGCTCCCCATATACCACAACAAATACCTGTTCCCAAACCTAAAAGCAAATAAAGCGCTCATCAAAATCCTCCCTACTTAATATTATTAAACTAACATCATTCCTACACTAGTATATCATGCAGAATTAAGACTTGCAATTCTTTATTTCTTTAATTTATACCTATTTTTTTCAGACTGGTATTTTATTTTTTTTAACCGGTCAATAAAGAGGGTCCAAGTAGGCATATAGGTAAATTTGTCCTAGTAGATAGCCCTGTCAAATACTCCCTTTAGGTAGGCTAATACAACCCCATAGTTGGTGATTGGTATGCCAGATTGGCCTGCCAAGCCTATCCTATTCATCATATTGTTTCTAGTCATCATGCAGCCACCACACTGGATCATTAGGGCAAACCTGGATAGGTCAGTCTCATCTAGCTTCCCCTGGGAGAATTCAAAGTCTAAATCCTTACCAGTCTTTTTCCTTATAAGGTTTGGTATCAGGACAGTGCCTATATCCTCATGTGATGTCGTATGGGTACAGGATTCTGCTATCAGGACCCTATCTCCATCCTTCAAGCTATCTAGGTAAGTCGCCCCCTCTAGAAATACACCTATATTACCCTTTTGTCTGGCAAATACTATAGAAAAGCTAGTCAAATCAATATTTCTTCCAGACTCATCCAGTATTTGAGCCACCTTGTCGAAAACCTTAGAGTCTGTAACTACTAGGTCTATAGACTGAATCTTATCAAGAGCAGCTTCAAGTTCTGTATCCTTTACGACTATAGAAATTATAGCTTCATCAAGGCAGGCCCTAACCATCTGGACCTGGGGTAGGATGAGCCTACCCTTTGGTGCCTCTGAATCTATAGGTACTACCAAGACTACTGTGTCACCAGGCTTGGCTAGTCCGTCTAAGAGGCTCCTATCCTCTTCTAGCCTACCTATATTGTCTGCTATAAATCTAGATAGCCTATCCTTTAAGGCCTGGTTGTCTTGCCCTATAGATGTAAACAGGCAGTCAGATGCTTGCCCTATAGACCTTTTATAGTCCCCTATATCTTCCAGGCTATCACACTTATTAAAAATATAAATGGCCCTTTTATTCAGTTCTTTATACCTGTCCCTAGCATCTAGGAGGTCCTGTCTTCCTTCATATCCAGCATTAAAGACATGGACAATTAGGTCTGCCTCCCCAATTTCTAGCTGGGTCTTCTTAACCCTCATTTGACCCAGGTCACCCAGGTCATCCAGGCCGGCTGTATCTATTATCCTCACTGGTCCATAACCTAGTAGCTCCATATTCCTTCCTACTGGATCTGTCGTTGTGCCTGCATAGTCTGATACTATAGACATATCCTGGCCCAATATCAGGTTAAAGAGGCTTGACTTGCCGCTATTTCTCTTACCTGCTAGGACTATGGTCTTCCTGTTTGCAATCGGCGTATTATTCATCCTAATTTCACCTATATATATAAGTCCCTGATTCCATCCTTTAGCTTGTTTATATTATCCAGGGTAAACTTCTTTATATCCTCTCTATCTATCTCATCTGCCTGGTCTCTGACGAACTTCTCAGCCTTTTCTAAGAATTCTTCATTCCCGTAGTCAACTGCATATTCCATTAGAGTTGTAAGGGCATTTGGCTTGCACATATAGTGGATTTTCTCCGACTTGGCAATGTTCATAAACTTTTCTCCTGTACGTCCCGACCTATAGCAGGCTGTACAATAGCTTGGTATATAGCCGTGGTCTATCAGGTCGTCGATTACCTCTATTGGCTTTCTGTCATCAGCCATCTCGAACTGGCCTATATTTTCACCGACCATAGACTCATGGTAGCCACCAACACCAACACATGATCCTGCTGATATCTGTGAGATACCATATTCTATAAGTTCTTTTCTCATGTCCTCATCTTCTCTAGTTGACAGAATCATACCTGTGTATGGGACTGCCAGCCTAATGATGGCAACAATCTTTTTGAACATATCATCATCCAGTAGGTGGGGGAAGGTTTCAAGTGAAACTCCCTCGGCTGGACGTAGCCCTTGGAACTGATATGGTATGGAAGCCTACACCGTACTTTTTCTCTAGGTGCTCGTTATGCATCATAAGTCCTAGGACTTCAAACTTAGGGTCTGCAAGACCAAATAAGACACCTGCTCCAACATCATCTATGCCTGCCTCCATAGCCCTGTCAAAGGCTGTTAAGTGGTAGTTGTAGTCCCCCTTTAAACAGTTGGGATGCATTTTTTCATATACCTCCTTGTCATATGTTTCCTGGAATAGGATATATGTACCAATCTGAGCATCCTTTAGGGCCTTGTAGTTTTCAACAGTAGTAGCAGCTATATTCACATTTATCCTCCTGATGACCCCATTTTTTTCATAGGTATCATAGATGGTATTTATTGCCTCTAGAACATAGTCAATCGGACAGTTTAGAGGGTCTTCACCCGCTTCTAGGGCCAACCTCTTGTGGCCCATTTCCTCAAGAATTTCTACTTCACGCCTGATTTCATCCATAGTCAGACGCTTCCTATTAAATTTATTCTTACATTTGTATCCACAGTATATGCAGTTATTCACACAATAGTCGCTAATATATAAAGGTGCAAACAATACTATCCTGTTTCCATAGACATCCCTCTTGATCCTACCTGAAACCTCATAAAGTTTCTGGACCTGGTCTGGGTCCTTGATTTCAAGCAGGGCTGCAATCTCAGCATGGTCAAGTCCCTTCTTATGTGTGGCCTTTTCCAATATCCTGTCAATGTCTTCTCTACTAGTATTTTTTGCACCATCAATTAAAGATAGAATATAGTCTCTATCTATACTTACATTTTCGTCAAATCTCTTCCTATTCATCTTGTCCACCTTTCAAATTAGAAATTCTTTTTTGTCAGATTTTAATACATCAATAGACTTACCAAGAAGGGTCTTAGATTCAAACCCTAGCTCAGCTAGTCGCACATCTTGCTATCTCCCCTGGACATATCTGCCCTATACCCATAGGCTTCTAGCTCCTGCCTTATCAACCTTAGTGATTCAGCAGATTCACTGCCCGTACTTTTTTTATTATTGTAAAGGCTGTAGTCACCCCTGTACTTTATTGGGGTCAAATTTGGCATTATTACATTTGCTCCAGCATCCAAGCCCTTCTTCCTACCCATCTGGCCTATGCTTGCAAGGGCCGTAGTTGCAGGTAGGAGTACCTTTGGCAGCAAGAGCCTTATAAGGGCCAGCATTAACACCGTCTGGTCTAAAGTCCCAGGTGAATAGTCCTTCATAGAGGTACTTGAATGTGGTATAAAAGGACCTATACCTATCATTTCAGGCTTCAAGTCCTTTAAGAACCTAAGGTCACGAGCATAGTCCTTGTTGGTATACCATGGTAGACCAACCATAAAGCCTGCCCCCGTCTGAAAACCTGTATATTTCAAGCTACATAGACATCCAACCCTAGAATCAAGGCTAGAAAATGGATGTAGCCACCTATATAGGCTTGGGTTTGAGGTTTCATGTCTAAGCAAATACCTGTCAGCTCCAGCCAGCTTTATAGCCCTGTAGGACTCTATTGGCCTCTCACCTAGAGACAGGGTTATAGCCACATCAGGAAATAGTTTCTTTACAGCTTTTACGATATCACAGATACGCTTATCTGTAAAGTATGGATCTTCTCCACCTTGGAATACAAATGTTCTAAAACCAAGCCTGTAGCCTAACTTACAGGTATCTAATATTTCTTTTTTTGTCATCCTATACCTCTTGACATCCTTGTTGAAGATATTGATACCACAGTATTTACACTCTCTTTTACAGTAGTTTGTAAACTCTATTAGGCCCCTCATATATACAGTCTTGCCATAATGACTGTTCCTGGTATTATAAGCCAGGCCAAGCAGATAGTCCCTGTCCTCAGATTCCATATTATCCAAGAGATATACCAAGTCCTCTTCCCTAAGGTCATGATCAAAGTAAAGGTCATTTATTAGCTTATATACTCTTTTATTCATAAACTATCATTCTTTCTATAAAAATATATCTTTAATAGGCTACCCATACCTACCTTGAAATTGCTGTCTTTACTGTGACCCCTCTAGATTACCCAACCTACCTGTCATGGTATTTATCTGGTCCATAGTACCAACTACCGTGATACTGATGACTGACATACACTTGTCCTTAAGCGGCAGACCCATCCTACCCTGACAAGGTCATGGTATTCAGCAACAATCCTATTAAATTGACTCTGAGACCTAGTAGGGTCCTCCAAGATAGCGCCTATAACGGCTACTCTTTCGTCCATAATTCCACCTCCAAAAGTCATCTACTTCTTACCTAAAAAATTATATCATAAAGTATAGGCTTTTAATACATGTATATGCATAAAAAGAAGTCCTCCCTAGCAGTAGTTTAGCTATTGCCAGAGAGACTCCCTTACTAATCATATATTTAGTGTTTTTGTGTTTTTTTATTTATTTTAGATTTATGTTTTATTTTAAAGTTTTTATTTATGTGCTTTTTGTAAAATTTTGCATGCCTTGTTAGAGGGGCAGCTTTTTTTGTTTTTATAGATTGCTTAATTCTAAGCAGTCTTCTTCCAGATACCGTAGATCATACCTGATATCACTGTACCTATAATAATTGATAAGAAGAAGAACAATACGTGGTGAGGGTTCATTACAAAGGCAACCAAGACACCACCGTGTGGAGCTGGGGCATTTACATGCCATAGCTGGGTTAAACCACCTGCAATAGCTGAACCTATCACGGAGCTCACGATTACTCTTACTGGGTCCGCAGCTGCAAAAGGTATTGCACCCTCAGTGATAAATGTTGCACCCAATAACCAGTTAGTCATACCAGACTCTCTTTCCTTTTCTGTAAACTTATGCTTAAATACTACTGTAGCTAGGGCTATAGCCAAAGGTGGAACCATACCACCTGCCATTACCGCTGCCATGAAGGCACCAGACTTAGTAGCTGTGAATACACCTATTGAGAAGGTATAGGCTGCCTTATTTACCGGACCACCCATATCTACTGCCATCATACCACCTAGGACTGCTCCTAGAAGGACTGCATTACCTGTACCCAAGTGAGTAAGGGCTGTATTCATTGACTTGTTGATACCTGCGAATACTGGGTTTATACCAAACTGCATAATCAATCCTGTCAATAACAAACCAAATACCGGATAGATGATCATAGGCTTGATACCATCAAGTGACCTAGGCATACCTGCTGTCAACTTCTTTAGGAATTGTACTACATAACCACCAATGAAACCGGCAGCTAGACCACCCAAGAAACCTGAACCCGCATTTACTGCTAGAAGACCGCCGACCATACCTGGCATAAGACCTGGTCTATCAGCTATACTCATTGCTATATAACCAGCCAAGATAGGTATTAGCATTGTAAAGGCACCATTACCACCAATATCCATCAAGAACTTATAAATCTGGCTATTTTGACCAAATGAACTCTCTGCCATGAATGATACTGCTATCAGGATACCTCCACCAACTACGAATGGCAGCATATGAGATACACCGTTCATTACATCCTTGTATATTTTGCCTCCTATAGAGGTTTTTTCCTTCTTATCGTCCTGAGACTTGGCCTCTCCACTAGCCTTGAATATAATACCTTCCTTGTTTAATGACTTGTTGATTAGGCCCTTTGGATTTCTAATGGCTTCACTAACTGGTGTCTTTAGTAGGTGCTTACCATCAAACCTGTCCATTTCTACATTCTTGTCAGCCGCAACTATTACACCTACAGCCTTTTCTATTTCTTCCTTCGTTAATACGTTCTTGGCACCATCACTACCATTTGTCTCAACCCTGATGTTTACACCCATCTTCTTGGCCTGCTCCTTAAGGGCATCCTCTGCCATATATGTATGGGATATACCAGTTGGACAAGCAGTAACTGCTACAACTAATGGCTTTTCTTGGTCCACTACAGCATTGGCTTCTTCCTTCTTGGCTTCATTAACCTCTGCTTCACCAGCCTCTACTAGGGCTAGGACCTCATCAGCATCCTTGGCAGCCTTTAGTGAATCTATGAAGTTTGGCTTTAATAGAAGTCTAGATAGGTTGGCTAGGGTTTCAATATGAGTATTGTTAGCCCCATCCTCTGCCGCTATCATAAAGAATAGGTAGGCTGGCTGACCATCCAATGAATCATAGTCAAGTCCCTGGGACTTTCTAGCAAAAAGAACACAAGGTGTATTTACTGCACTAGTCTTAGCGTGAGGCATTGCTATACCATCACCTAAACCTGTTGATGATAGTTCTTCCCTGTTCATAATCTCCTGTTTGAAGGCTACAGGGTCGTTTATCATGTTCTTTTCGCTTAACTTAGCGATCATTTCATCAATTACGCCCTCCTTAGTGTCTGCACTAAGGTCCATAATCATAATTTCTTTTTTTCAACAAATCTGAAATTTTCATAATTTCTCCTTTACAAATTTTAAAACCATTACCTTTTTGTTTTTATATAAGTTTTTTTAAGCTGACATCCTATAAGTGCCCGCCAATTATAATCTTTCTATCTTAATCTTCCTATAGATTTCATCAATCTGGTCCTTAGTCGCTATATCCTGACAAAATGCAGTAGCCGTTCCACTTGCAACCGACCACTTAAAGGCTTCTAGTGGCTCTAGTCCACTCTTTATACTTCCTACAAAGCCAGCCAACATTGAATCTCCAGCACCTACTGAGTTCACTAGGACACCCTCTACAGCTGGTGCATAGTAGACGCTATCTCCGTCGAAGAATAGGGCTCCGTCTCCACCCATTGATACTATGGCATACTGGGCTCCCATCTCTAAGCACTTCTTACCATATGGGATTATTTCATCCTTACTAGTGAATTCTTGACCAAAAAGCTCACTTACCTCGTCGAAAGTTTGGCTTGATCAATAGAGGTTTTAGGTATATGGCCTTTCTTAGGGCCTGGCCACTTGTATCTATCACGAAGTCAGCTTCCTTGTCCTTACAGATTTTAATTATCTGGTCAAATATGTCCTTGCTAAGTCCTGGGGCTGCACTTCCTGATATAATGACTGTGTCACCCTTGTTTAGACCTGCCAGCTTATTCAAAAAGTCTTTTTCCTCCTCACTGCTTATACTTGGACCCTTGCCGTTAATTTCACTTTCCTGGTTGCCCTTAAGCTTGACATTTATCCTCGTATTTTGGCCTACCTTGGTAAAATCTTCTGCCATACCCTGGTCTTTGAACCAAGAATATATGTAGTCACCTGTAAAGCCACCTAGGAATCCTAGCGCCTTGTTTTCTACCCCTATATTAGTAAGTAGCTTAGACACCATTATTCCCTTTCCACCGACATTTACATATTCACCCTCTGACCTGTTTAGCTTTCCTTCGCTAAATTCTTCCAGCTGGACTATGTAGTCAATAGATGGATTAAGTGTTACCGAATATATCATGAAATACACCTCTTTTTCTATCATAACATATTATTTTCTTTTATTTTCTATCACTATATGCCTAGTATAACAAAAAAATACTTCTAAAATCAACCATTTTTTATAATTTTCTTTCAATTTCTTTCACTTTTATTCTACACTAATTATCCTAGTATTTTCAACTATTCTCTTGTCTATTCCTTCCTTCTTTGCATCTGTGATTATTGAAACCTCATCCAAGTCGCAAATCTTGGCAAAGGATACCTTGCCAAACTTACTAGAATCTATCACGACATAAACATCCTTTGACCTCCTGATAGCCTCTGCCTTTATATTCGCCTCACTGATATCTGGTGTAGTTATTGATGAGTTGGCACTAATTCCATTAGCCCCTATAAAGGCCTTAGTAAACCTATACTTGCCCATCTCCAGAATTGCCTCTTCACCTATCAGGGCCTTAGTCATGGGTTTTACATAGCCACCCAGTATATAGGTCTTTATGTTATTATCCAACAACCTATCTATATTATGTATTCCATTTGTAACAACTACTATATCCTTACCCCTAAGGAAGGGAATTATTTCATAGCATGTAGTTCCTGCATCTATATATATAAAATCCCCATCCTTTACAAGATCACCACAGCATCTTCCTATGGCTATTTTCTCACTTAAGGCCCTCTCACTTCTCTCTATAATTGTATTATCAAAGGTAAAGGCACCGTCTATACTCACGGCACCACCGTGAACCCTCTTTATGAGTCCCTTGTCTTCTAGGTCGTCAAAGTCCCTCCTTATCGTCGACTCACTAGCCCCTAATTCTATTACTAGGTCCTTCAACTTAACAGTATTAAACTTGTTAATCCTGTCTAATATGTAGGCCTGTCTCTCTTCTGTTAGCATTGATTTAATCTCCTTAATTCCATATTAATTGTTTATTTCTACTGTTTTTTTCATTTTGTTTATTTATTTTGTTCATATTAATTGTTTATTTCTATCGTTTTTTCTTTTATTCACTTCTTATATTTCAAAGTACCTGTCCACACCATCAGAAATACCCTCTGCTAGCTTGTCCTGGTAGTCCTCTGTCTGCATTAGCCTATCCTCCTCTGGATTAGACATAAAACCCATCTCTATGATAGTGACCGGTATCTTGCACCAATTTATACCACTCATCTTGTTGGTTTCTATTATTCCCTTACTTTTAGCCCCAGTAGACTTTAGCATCTGGTCTAAAACCAGCTGAGAAAGTCGCTTACTATCCCCTATAATCTCTGGTACATATGGGTTATCACTGGCTGGACACATAGTCAAGATACCTGATGTAGCTGGATTTGAGTCACCATTGGCATGTATCCTCAAAAATACAGCCCCCTTGTACCTATTTGCAATTTCTGCCCTTCCCTTATTAGAAATGGGACAGTGGTTGTCCTCTCTTATCATTACAACCTCATAGCCTCTTGCCCTTAGTTGGTCCCTTAGCTTCAAGGATACATCTAAAGTCAGCTGGTACTCTGGAACACCTGTTACGGCCCCTGTCGTTCCTGATGCAAGCATTGGTTTGGATTGGCTAGCCCCTGGTCCAATTGGCTCCAAGTCATTCATAGCTGCCTCTTGGTGGCCTGGATCTATTACTACGGTATGACTCTTGCCTGTCTTGTCCTTATTCTTATCCTCTTGGTTCTTATCCCTGCCTTGCTGGTCAGACCCTTAGTACTAGACTGAGTCTGTGACTGGTTGGCCTGACTGGTATTCCTCTGGCTAGTCGATCCACAAGCTACCAAGACCATAGATGTCAGCAATAGAAATGAAAACACAAAAATTAACTTTCTCATAAAGTCCTCCCTTTTCTTATATAATTAAGAGCTTTACCCACTTTTTCTTCTTAATTTATAACAATACCAAAAAATCTGTCAAAAGCAAGCAAAAATACCATAATTATGGAGTTTTCACTTAAAAATACCGCTATATCTTTCAAAGCCTAATTTTAAGATATAGGCTGGTCTTAACTGTCGGCATGCCCGTCATACCAAAAAGACCCAGTCTGATTAGTCCTCAAACTGGGTCTTTTTAACTATGAAAGCCTATATAAAGCCTCCTAGCCTTTATTTTTTAATTTATGCCTATATATTATTCTTCGTCGTGTAGCTTGACCTTAGTAGCCATTATTGCAATAAATGTAGCAATTACCATGGCAGCTAATAATACTAGGGCCATTCCATTGCCAGCAGCAAATCCTTCTGGAGTATGTCCACCAACAACACCAGCAACCTGAAGTATGATACCTATTAGACCTATTATAGATCCACCGGCAACTAGACCAGAAGATAAACTGACACCTCTTGATACTCTTGCTGCCTTTTCAGCTTCAGACTTAGCCATCTTTTCTACAAGAACTCTAACTAGAGCACCTATCAAGATGATAGAACTTGTAGATATTGGTAGGTAGAAACCTATAGCAACTGTCATTATTGGTAGGTCAAGGAAGAACATAAATAGGGCCATTACAACACCAACTATGATCATTACCCATGGTAGGTCTCCTGACATTATACCTGATGTAAGTGTAGCCATCAAGTTAGCCTGTGGTAGGGCGAAAGGAGGGTTAGCTCCTGTTACTGCCAACTGGTCAGCAAGTAGGATCATAACTCCAACAACTATAACAACACCTAGGATACCTGATATAGCATAGTGCTTCTGCATTTCTGGTTCATTGCCACCGATTATGAATGTAACCTTCTGAGACTGGGCATATCCACCTGCCATAGCGATAGCAACAACTATAAATGATGCGAACATCAATAAGAGACTTGTTGCTTGCTGGATCAGTCCAACCTGCAACAACGAATACTAGAGTTGCTATAACTAGAGATGCTATTGTCATACCAGAAACTGGTAGGTTTGAAGTACCTATAGTACCTGTCAATCTACCTGCAACTATTACGAATAGGGCTGATAGGATGAATGAAATCACTATACCTATTATAGCCATTAATATGTTTCCAGATACCATTACAGCACCTATGAAGCCTATTACTATACCACCTAATAGTATTAATCTCTGAACGCCTGCACCTTCCTGGTTAGCACCAGCAGATTTAGCACCCATTGTCTGCTTGATTGATGAAACTATAACTGGGATAAGCTTGATAGCACCGATTACACCACCACAAAGCATCATACCTGCACCGATATACTTAACATAGGCACCTGAGATTGTGTTTACATCCATTTGACCAATGGCTACTGAAGCATTGTTCCATACGTGGTGACCATTGTGAGCCATATCAGAGAAGTAACCGATCAAAGGAAGTATACCAAAGTTTGAAAGAATAGATCCTGCAAACATTGATATAGAAACCTCTAAACCAACTATAAATCCTATACCTAATAGTAGTGGATTAGCTTCTATTTCAAACTTGAACTTGTAGAAAGATTCTCCTAACTTACTGTAAACATTGTTACATAGGTTAAGGAATGAACCTGTTAAAATTGTTATAATACCACTGATTACAAATCCTATTCCCATGAACTTAACTGAATCTCCAGCACCCTCAGATGCTACTAGCGTTTCAGATATAGCCATAGATTCTGGGTACATTAGGTTACCATGCTCTTCTATTATTAGGTAGTCAAGAACTAGAGAAGCAACTCCTAGACCAAATAGGACACCTCCTAGACCAATTACAAGACCTTCAACAAAAGATATCTTGCTTCCTATTAATAGGACTGCTGGTAATACGAATATTAAACCACTGGCAACTGATTCACCACCACTGGCCATACCCTGAACAAGGTTCTTACCTAATAGCCCCTTCTGCCTTGCAGCTGCAATAAAAGGCAGATCCAATTATAGATCCTGGTATACCTGCTGCAACTGTTAAACCAGCCTTCATTCCTGAATAAGCTGTTGAAGCTGCAAATACTATAGCTAGGATTATACCTATAATCATGACAACAGTATTCGAACCTCTTTTAGTCTTATCGGTATTGTAAGGTATATAATCTTCACCCTTTACGCCACCGTAAGCTTCTTTTGATAATTTCTTAGCACTCATTATCACATTTTCCTTTCTTTTTATATATAAATTAAAAATAATACTATAACCTAAAATCTATTATACCACAAAATAAGATAATCTGTATATTTTTCATATATTATCAATCCAGTCAAAAATGAAAAACCTTTACTTCTTCCCTATTTATCTCGTTCAAAATCTCATGCCTACAGGATGGGTATAGCTTTTTAGTAATTTTTCTCAAAGCCTTCCTCTTCAAGTATTGTATACAGCTTGTCCACTCCCCTTCCATAGTCCCCAACAGGATCTTCCTGGCCTGATATCAAAAGTATTGGTAGGTCCTTAGGCATCTTAGCTATATTTTTCCTCTTGGCCACATAGTTAACCCCTTCGAATATTGCCAAATACATGCTCACTGATGGTATAAACCTACAATACTTGTCTGATAGGTAGGAATCAACTACTGACTCATCCCTTGTCAACCAGTCAGATACAGTCCTATTATTATCTATCTTATCATTATATGATCCTAGTGAGGTTTTGTGGAGAAACTTACTCTTATACCTGTCCCCCTTAAAGGCCTTAATAAGATTGGATACACCAATGCCAAAGTAGGATGAAGAAAGTGGCACTTGGCCAGTTCCCATAATAATAAGCCCATCTATTTGATCCCCATATAGGGATGCATAGGTTCTTACCACAAAGGACCCCATTGAATGGCCTAGCATTATATAAGTTAGGCCTGGATACTTGGCTGCAGTCTGCCTCTGTAGGTCTGCCACATCTTCAACAAGGTCCATCCAACCACCTGTAAAGACTCCAAAATTCTTCCTATCTCTTGCAGTCCTGCCATGGCCCATATGGTCCTCGCCTACAACTACATAGCCCTCCTGGTTTAATTCCTTTATAAAGGTTTCATACCTGCCTATATGTTCTATCATTCCATGGACTATTTGAACAACTCCTTTAGGATTTTCAACCGGCCATTCTGATGCATATATATTTCTTTTACCATAATACCATTCTATTCTATCCATTAATATCACTCCCCTTATTAACTATTATACAAGCGGGCTGAATATAAGTAAATAAAAGAGACCCATCAGCGCAGGCCTCTTTCATTGATTATTTTTTATCTTTTGGGTATGTCAAAAAGACTTAATTTACTATAAATCAAATCACTCAATATGCTAATTAATGTCTCACTATCTCTCGATCTCACCAGCATGCATTTAGGCTAATATATGCTTGCGGAGGTATCTCATATAGCTAGTATCAACTATCTTGCGAAAGTTTCTCCTAATTCAACGCATAGGGCTATACCTTCTTCATTTGGAGTCTCATTAATGATTAGTCCATCATCAAATAGGTTAGCACCGGCTGCTTCAACTCTTGACTGCCAGTCTCTCATCCATTCTCCGTCTCCCCATCCGTAAGAACCGAATAGAGCAACTCTCTTACCGCCTATTGAACCTTCTGCTTCTTCGAAGAATGGTTCAAATTCAGCTTCTTCTAGAACTTCTGATCCCATTGATGGGCAACCAAATATTAGAGATTCATAGTCCTTTACACTCTTACCAGGATCATTTGAAATATTGATTACATCATATTCAACTCCAGCCTTTGCTAGACCTTCACCAATAGCTTCTGCCATTGCCTGTGTATTACCTGTTCCACTCCAATAAAAAACTCCAACTTTCTTCATTTCTAAATCCTCCTATGCTATGTATAATTGATTTTTAAATTGGCCTAATATATTTTCCAAACACTCTCCACAACTCATCTTTTCCATCATCATGCACCTAGACCTATCATATCTTTCAAATAAGACCTTGGCCTCTTCAGCATCACCATAGACCTTCCAATAGCCACTGAACTTGTAGTTCTTACCATTATTTTCTATAAAGCCCTAATATGTCCAGATACAGGATAGCCTAAAAAGGCACCAATTTCATGAGGGAAGTCTCCCCTGCTCATCCTAGTCTTCAAGGTAGCAATGTACCTGTTTAGTGACCAGGAGCTAGAGTAACCATAATCCTCCAATATCGTATTTACATCGGTCCTCCTCAAGTACTGGTAGAGCTGGGACTGTTTATAGACAAAGACTAAAAATTCTCTGGCCACACTCGCAAATTGGATTAATCTTAATATCGTATTTTTCAAATCTCTTATTATAATACTGGACTAGTCTACGATAGTCAGGTAGCTCCATTTTAGAAATGGATACCAGGTTAGAAACCTTGGCCCCTGTCAAGACCGGTGAGCAGTAGTATGCAAGTATGTTTTCAAACTTTACGTCTGCCATAAAAATATACCAACCTTTCTTGTATAAATACTGATTTTTATATCAACCAATATCTATTTTTATTATAACAATGTTGATAATCTCTGTCAATAATTTTTGATAATAATTTTCGATAATTTTATAACTACTTTTTATTTCTTTTTATCTTATAAACTACTTGTTTAAGCATAAAAATAGACCCCTGAAGTCTCTCACACGAAGAGACTCCAAGGTCTAGCAGATTCAAATTCCAAAACCTTTTACAGTTCCATATTCTATAATTTACTTGTAAACTATCTTTGATAGGTCACATATCTTTAGCATGGCCTTGTAAATATTGGCAAGTAGGGCTAGCCTATTGTTCCTAACATCTAGGTTTTCGTCCATTACCATAACCGTTTCAAAAAAGTCATCTATGGCTGGTTTTAATGAAGCAAAGGCATCAAGTGATTCTGTATACTTCTTCTGTCCCATAAGGTTAACTATTTCCTTATCCACTAGTACAAACTTAGCATATAGGTCTTTTTCTGCAGCTTCAACAAGGTTCACTTCCTTTATATCTAATCCCTCAGCCTTTTCTGCTAGTGTTGATACCCTGTTAAAGGCTACTAGCATATCGTTTAGGCTTGGATTATCTATCCATGCATTTATAGCCTGGCCCCTAGCATATAGGTCTGACATATTCTTTTCATCACTTGCTAGGACAGCATCTACAACGTCATACCTAATACCCAAGTCTTTGAACATTACCCTAGTCCTATCATTGAAGAAGGCAACTATCTGGTCAACCACACCTGCCTTGTCGAAGTCCACACCAGAATACTGGTCAAGGGCTAATTCAGCAAGCCTTGCTATATCAAGTTCTATGTTCTTTTCAAGTAGTATAGTCAATATTCCTAGACACTGACGTCTTAAGGCAAATGGGTCAGCAGACCCTGTTGGTTGGATACCTATTGCAAAGAAGCCTGCTATGGTATCAATCTTATCAATAATTGATAGTATAGCACCCTCTGCAGATTGAGGTATTTCATCTCCACTGAATCTTGGCAAATAGTGCTCATATATAGCCTTAGATACTATAGGATCCTCCTTGTCAAGCTTTGAGTATTCCATACCCATGTATCCCTGTAATTCGTCAAACTCAAATACCATGCTAGTTACTAGGTCTGCCTTGCATAGGTAGGCTGCCCTTTCTAGTAGGTCCTTGTTTACACCTCTACCTATCTCATCAGCTAATCTTCCTGCTAGCTTATAAAGTCTTTCTGACTTGTCTAATAGGGTACCTAGCTTTTCCTGGAATACAACTGTATCAAGCTGTGGCCTATAGTCTACTAGGGCCTTCTTCCTATCTTCCTTAAAGAAGAATAGGGCATCTGCTAGTCTAGCTTCAAGTACCTTTTCATTGCCCTTCTTGACATTTTCTATCTTGTAATCATTTCCATTTCTAACAGCAATGAAGTTGGCCAATAGGTCACCCTTGTCATCTACTACTGGGAAGTACCTCTGGTGAGCCTTCATAGGAGTCTTTACTACCTCCTTTGGAAGGCTGGCGTATTCCTTGTCGAATTCACCGTAGAAGGCTGTTGGATATTCTACTATATAAGTTACCTCTTCTAGTAGGTCTTCATCCATATCTACCCTGCCATTTATACTGGCAGCAACCTTGTCTATCTGGTCTCTTATTATAGCCTTTCTCTTGGCCTGGTCAAGTATTACATAGTTTTCTTCTAGCTTGGCTAGGTAGTCTTCTATGCTTTTAACCTCTATTGACTTGGCTCCTAGGAACCTGTGGCCTACAGTTTTATTAGAAGCTATGATACCCTCCATATTAACTGGAACTACCTTATCATTCATCAAGGCCAAAAGCCACCTAATAGGTCTTACAAACCTCATGTTCTTTCCACCCCAACGCATTGACTTAGGGAAGACTACAGCCTTTACTATTTCACCTAAAACATCGCATAGAATTTTTTCTGTGTCTTCACCGGCTTCCTTTATAGTTGCATATATATATTCAGTTCCGTCTAGGTCCTTGAAGTATACATCATTTTCACCAAGGCCCTTGCCCTTCATAAATCCAAGGGCTGCCTTAGTAAAACTACCATCCTCAGCTAGGGCAATCTTCTTAGATGGACCCTTTACCTCTTCTTCTAGGTCTGCCTGTCTATCAGCCAAGCCCTTTACTACTAGGACTAGTCTTCTTGGTGTTGCATAGGTTTCTATTTCAGAAAAACCAACCCTCTTTTCTGTCAAGGCCTTTGTAAGGTTGTTCTTAAGCTGACCAAGAGTAGATTCCACAAATCTTGACGGCATTTCCTCTACGCCTATTTCATATAATAGATAATTATTCATTGCTTTCACCTGCCTTCAATAATGGATATCCCAGTTCTTCTCTCTGCTTAACATAGGATTCTGCTACTATCTTGGCCAAGGACCTAATCTTACCTATAAAGGCAGCCCTCTGGCTAACACCGATAGCCCCCCTAGCCTCTAGGGTATTAAATGTATGAGAACACTTTAATACATAGTCATAGCAAGGTATTACTAGGCCTATTTCAGCAAGACGCACCGCCTCTGCCTCATACATATCAAATAGCTTAAATAGCATTTCAGCATTACACTCATCAAAGGCATATCTTGAGTTTTCATATTCCTGTCTCTTGAAAACTTCTCCATAAGTTATTTCATCATTCCACTTTAGGTCATATACACTATCTACGTCCTGTATATACATACCTATTCTTTCAAGACCGTAAGTAATTTCTCCGGTCTCTAATTCACATTCTATATTACCTACCTGCTGGAAGTAAGTGAACTGAGTGATTTCCATACCGTCAAGCCAGACTTCCCAACCTAGGCCCCAGGCACCTACAGTGGCTGCCTCCCAGTTGTCCTCAACAAATCTTATATCGTGTTCATCTGGATTGATACCTATAGCCCTTAGTGATTCTAGGTATAAGTCCTGTATATCATCCGGTGATGGCTTAAGGATTACCTGGAACTGGTGGTGCTGGTACAACCTGTTAGGGTTTTCTCCATACCTACCGTCTGCAGGTCTCCTTGATGGCTCTACATAACAAACACTCCATGGCTCAGGCCCAAGTGATCTAAGAAAAGTATTAGGGTTCATAGTACCCGCACCCTTTTCCACATCATATGGCTGTGTCATTATACAACCTTGCTTTGCCCAGAAATTTTGCAAAGTCAAAATCATTTCTTGAAAATTCATAAATATTTCCTCCTGGTTCTTTTTTCATCCACCTATTTATGGAATATAATTCACTCTTTAGTCTTTCTTGGACCTATCTTTGGCCCTTATTTTTCTTCAGGATCTTCCTTTTTAGGGTCTTCTTCCTTGATTAATTCATATATGATATCATCACTTGAATCATCTTCCTCTACATCCTTGGACTTCTTGAAGGTTCCCCTTATATCCTCGAAGGAGTTAAATATAATCTCCTTTAGGATTTCTAGTTTTTCTGGAGTCAAGCTACCCATATCAACACTTTCCCCACTAGCCTCATCCGTAATAAGGACTGAGTACTTACTAAGAACTGCAGCTGATAGGCCTAATAAAGATAGGACTGGCATGGCCGCTACACCTAATACACCTAAAGTCAAAGGTATATTTAGCACCACCTTGCCCTCTTTTTCTACAATTATTCTGACAACAGTAGTCTTCTTAAATAGGTCACCTAACTGGCCCCTTATTCTTTCTGACTCCTGGGATATATTTTCCCCAAACCTACGTATAGATTCTTTCTTGTTTTCAAAACCCGTATCCTTCTGACCTGACTCAATATATATAATTGCGTCTAGTACATTACCATCAGTCTTGATTAAGGCTTCTCTGGCTTCCTTGTATGTTGCATATGGAAGTCTATCCAATACCTGATCTACCATTTCAATTGTTATCTGTGCCATATTTTTCATCCTTTCTCAAGTTCTAAAAAAATAGATATTACTTTAAAGTTTTCAAGAGGTCTAGGGATTTGAAACTGACATTTTCAAAATAATTGACCAGGTAGATCTTCAATAAAAGAAAAGAGCTCTGACCAAGACCTCTGCAACTTTTGCTTTTTGCTACATACTATTATATCATTATTTAGTATATATTGCATAAGTGATATAGTAGTTTGATCCAATTTTATAAAAATTTTTTCCTTGGTATTACAATTATTGCATACCAAACCCCCATCCTCGACAGAAAATACAGCATATTTCAAATTATTATTGCCACATATTGTACACCCTATCCAAGTTGGGTCTATAGCCCATATAGTCCACAAACTTGAGCAAAAAAGCATCTAAGACCAGGTTCTTATTGTCTATTTTCTCAGAATACAAAAATAGGGTCTGGGCTAGAAGTTCAAAGAGCCTATTATTTGGCTGGCCTTCCACAATATTGGCCTCCACCAGCTTAATTATAAAGGAGGCATAGGAAAAGCTCTCAAAGTCCATGGATATATTATAGAAGCTCTTGATATTGTCAGCCTGGTAAAGGGTAAACATATCCTTCTGCTTTCTTAGGTTGTAGTTGTTGTAGGAAAAAAGCTGGGATGCAGATAAAAACCTGCTCTTTTGTCCCTGGGCTCCCTTGGCTATGGCTGAAACCTTACCATATTTCCTAGTAAATATAGTAAGTATCAGGTCCTTGTCCCTGTATTTGACGGCCCTTAGAACTATACCTTGCGTATCTAAAACTATCATTTCTACCTCATAAATTAACAAAAATAGCTAAATTGCAATTCTCATTCCAATTTAGCTATCTAATATCATCATCTAATTATCTACATTAAGAATGTGCTTATCATTACATAGTAAACACCTATTCCTATTACATCCATCAATACTGCCATTATAGGCGAGAATATAGCCGTTGGATCCGAATCCATCTTAGCTAGGATAATAGGTAATAGGGTACCTGCACATGCACCTAGTACCATATTTATTAAAAATAGTTAGGGGCTACGACCATTGTAATTTCAGGCTTGCCTATAAATACTGCCAGCAAAATAACCGCAATTATTGCTACTACAATACCATTAATCAAACTACTTATGATTTCTTTAAGTATTAGTACGCCATCTACGCCCTTGTCCTTGTCTGTTAGATTTATTACTGTTACAGATGATGACTGACTGCTAACACTACCTCCCAAAGCTACTACTAAAGGTGCCAAGAAGATTAATTCTATAAGATTCTTATCTATAACCTTCTTAAAAATTCATAAATATAATAGCTGTTATAAAGGAGATGATTGCTGTCAATACCAACCATCCTAGCTTACCCCTCACGCAAGATATAATCTGCTGACCTAGGGTAGAATTGTCATCTTCATCAGTATCTCTTTCTCTCTCACTACTTCCTGCAATCTTGTAAAGGTCCTCTGAGGCCTCTTCCTCCATTACATCAATAATGTCATCTATAGTTATGATGCCCTTTAGGATACCCTCGTCATCAACAACTGGTACTGCAACAAGGTTATACTTTGAAACTATCTTTACTGCCTCTTCCCTATCGTCATTGTCATTTACAGACCTGACATTCTCCATCATTATGTCCTCAATTATCTCTGAGTCCTTGGCTAAGAATAGTTCTCTAAGTGAAAGTACACCTACTAGTTTCTGATCATTGTCAAGTACGTAAATATAGTAGATTGAATCTGCGTCAACTGCCTCTGCCCTTATGTGCTTAATAGCCGCCTGGACACTTAGGTTTTTGTTTACAGTAACGTAGCCCTTCTTCATAGTTGAACCAGAAGTTTCATCCATATAGGCTAAGAGTTCTCTTAGCTCAGTCTCATCTTCCTTGTTGACCATGTCTAGGATCTTTTCTCTCTCTTCTTCGCCCATTTCTCTTAGTATATCTGCTAGGTCACCCAGTGACATCTCCTCGAATATACTCCTAACATGGTCTACATCCATTTCTGAAATCAACTCCATAAATAGGTCTAGTTCACATTCCTCTAGTATTGATGCAGCAGTATCTAGGGGTAGTATTTCAAATAGCTTTACCCTATCTACCTCATCTAGCTCCATCAATACATCATATATATCTACCGTATGATACTCCTCCAAGGTCTCCTTTAACTCAATGAGCTTGGATTTATCAATCATTTCTTTAACTTCATTGTACAACTCTCGCGCCGAGTCCTGTTTTTTGTCCATCATAACCACCTTTTAATCTCTATTTTCATTTAAACCAAAATCAGTAATAAAATTAGTCAGGTTTCTCCAATTTTCCTTAACCTTAACCCATAATTGGAGATTTACCTTTGTATCCAATAAAAATTCTATTTCTTCTCTCGCTGATTTTCCGATTCCCTTTAGCTTTCTACCATTCTTACCTATAATGATGCCCTTGTGGGAGTTTCTTTCACAGTAGATAACTGCTGATACATCTACTATGTCCTTGTCCTTTCTGGCCTTCATCTTTTCAATCTCAATTGCTATGCCATGGGGAACCTCATCATTAGTATACTGAAGCACTTTTTCCCTGATTAGTTCTGCAACCAAGACCCTCTCAGGCTGGTCTGTAACCATATAGTCAGGAAAGTACTTTGGTCCTACATCTAGGGTCTGCTTTATAGCCTTTATAAGGCTGTCAATATTTGAGCTCTTTAGGGCCGATACTGGAATTATCTCCTTGAATACCCCCTCCTGATCATACATCTTTATCAGGTCAAATATATCCTCCTTGTTGGCTATCTTGTCAACCTTGTTGATTACAAGAAATACAGGCACCTTGGCCTTTCTTAAGTTGTGTATAATCATAGAATCTCCCTTACCTATCTTGTCTGAGTCATCTACTACGAACAAGATACAGTCAACATTCTTGAAAGATTCTTCGGCTGACTTTACCATCATCTGTCCTAGCTTGTTCTTTGGCTTGTGTATACCTGGTGTATCCAAGAATACTATCTGAGCCTGGTCATCTGTATATACAGCCTGGATGGTGTTTCTTGTAGTCTGAGGTTTGTCGCTCATTATGGCGATTTTCTCACCTACCATATTGTTCATCAGTGTAGACTTACCTACATTGGGTCTACCTACTATACTGACGAAACCCGATTTATATTCCATATATTTCTCCTTAAATGCCTATTTTTATTTTGATAAAACATTTTAATTATACCATATACGGTAGTATTTTTCAAATTTTAATAAAACAAGCCAAGCTGGAATATAACTATGGCCACCAGGGTCCCCAGTATGGCTCCAGCTACTGTCTCCCAGAAGGTGTGTATCTTTCCCTCTATCCTACTCTGGGCCACCAAAAGCGCCATCAGATAGGCAAGAGAAGATGCCTCAACCCTCTCTGTCATAAGGGTGATAGATGTTGCTATTGCAAAGGCTAGAGCTGCATGGCCACTAGGCATTCCACCCTTTAGGGGCGTACCAGTAAATGTTATGGCCTTAACCACCACAACTGCTATAAGGACTACCACTATACATATAAGGGTGATGTGGAGTTCTGACTCCCTTATTCTATAAACCAGGTTACCTGTAAGTAGGGTAAGCTTTTTGTAAAATAGTATGTAGGCCACACCAACTGAGTATATGGCAGATACTAATACTGCCCCTGCAGCCACGTCCTTGGCTATCTTTGCCAGGGGGTTGTACTCCTGGGTTACCATATCTACGGTTTTTTCTACTGCTGTATTTATCATTTCTGTGATTACAACAAGGGTAATAGCTCCTAGAAGAACTATAAATTCCATCTTTGAAAAGTCAAAGAATAGGCTGGCTATAAGTACCAGGAAGCAGGCCAAATAGTGGAGCTTCATATTTCTCTCACTTCTAAAGGTATATAGAATACCATCAATGGCAGCATTTACAGACTTGGTAAAGCCCTGCTTTATTTTCTTGTCCTTGTTCTTCTTAAAGGCCTTGTATCTCTCCCTATCCTTTTCTTCCTTGAGTCTTTCCTTGTCTGGCTTATAGGACTTCTTTTCCTCCATGCCACTTGACTCACCTATCATCATTTCATCTATGTCCTCAAGGTCTACTCTACTAGTCTTTTTATTAAGATTTTCATCTATATTTTCATCTATATTCCTATCATCTCTCAGGTCTTTATTCATACAAATCCCCCATCAGCTTTAGTTTCTAGTAATTCCTAGCTGGCTAAGTACAGCCTCTTCCTTGGCCCTCATTTCCTTGGCCTCTTCCTCTTCCATATGGTCATAGCCAAGCAGGTGGAACATGCTATGACATACCAAGAAACATACCTCTCTTTCTAGGCTATGGCCAAAGTCCTTGGCCTGGTCAGATGCCCTTTCTATGGAAACCACTATGTCTCCTAGGGATATTGCCCCGAAGTCTACATCGACCTCCTCACCATCATACATTGGAAAGGATAGGACATCAGTCACCTTGTCTATCTTCCTATAATCCCTATTTATTTCCCTTATCTCATCGTTTGATACAAAGGATAGACTTACTTCGTAGTCATCGTCATAGCCCTCATAGGCTAGAACACCTAGGATTACTGCCTCTACCTTATCCATTATATCCTGGTCTAGCCTTGCAAAATCCTGTCTATCTTCAAAAATTATTTCCATTTTTTATCCCTACTCTTTCCTCTTGAGTCACCATCTCCTGACCTATCATCTCTAGATTTCTTTCTTTCACCGGACTTTTCCTTAAACTCCATCCTCTTTTCATGCTTGGCATAGGCCTTGATAATTCTCTGAACTAGCTCATGTCTAACAACGTCCTTTTCAGTCAACTCCTTGTAACCTATACCCTTTACTCCCTCAAGTATCTTAATCGCCTGGACTAGGCCACTCTGCCTAGACCTAGGTAGGTCAGTCTGGGTAATATCACCTGTAACTACGGCCTTAGAGCCAAAGCCTAACCTTGTCAGGAACATCTTCATCTGCTCTGGCGTAGTATTTTGGGCTTCATCCAGTATAATAAAGGCATTGTCTAGGGTCCTACCCCTCATAAAGGCTAGGGGAGCAACCTCTATAATTCCTCTTTCAAGGAACTTGTTAAACTTGTCTGGTCCAAACATATCAAATAAGGCGTCATAAAGGGGCCTCAAGTATGGGTCTACCTTGTCCTTCATATCACCTGGTAAAAATCCAAGTGTTTCTCCCGCTTCTACTGCTGGCCTAGTCAAGATTATTTTTGTAACTTCATCAGCCTTAAAGGCCTTTACTGCCATGGCAACTGCAAGGTAGGTCTTACCTGTACCTGCTGGACTATCCCAAAGGTAATGTCGTGGTTTTCAATCAGGTTGACATACTCCTTTTGCCCTAGGGTCTTTGGTTTTACGGGATTACCTTTTTTGGTAATTACTATAGTATCTTCTAGCTCCTTTATCCTGTCCTGACTACCTCCAAACATAAGGTCGATGGCATATAATATAGCCTGCCTGTCTAGGGTCTTGCCTACCTCAACCATCCTGTGCAACTGGCCCAAGAGCTCTAGTGTAGTCTCTACATTTTTTTCCTCTCCTAGAACTACAATAGTCCCCTCTCTTAGGAGGATATCTGTATTTATGTTCTTTTCTATAAAGCTTTTATATTTTCATCAAAATTTCCAAATAATTCATGTTCAAATTTAGGTTCGTAAATCTGAAATTGCTTTTGTATTATCAAGTTATCACCTCTATTTTCATTGTATATACTTATTATATCAAATATATTGCTAAAAGCATAGAGGACAGTAATTACATACTGTCCTCTAAAAAATAGGTGAGATCGTATATTAACAATCTCTATATGTCAACCCTCTCAGGAGTCTCATCATTCTTGCTCAATTAGGCCGTAGCCCCCGTCACCCCTTCTGTAAACTAGACAAACCTCGAAGGTATCCTGGTCCTTGAATAGGAAGAAGTCATGTCCTAATAAGTTCATCTGCAATACAGCCTCTTCTGCTGACATAGGTCTAAGATTAAACCTCTTCTTTCTCTCAAATACTAGTTCTGTATCACCTGGTAGGCTGTCGATTTCTTCTTCTACTAATTCATCAAAATTCTCAAACCTGATAGTTGAATTTCCTGCGCCCCTAGTCTTGAATTTATTCTTGTATTTCACAATCTGTCTGTTTAACTTATCACACACTAGGTCTATAGCTGAATACAGGTCGTCCTGTACATCTTCAGCTCTTACGACATGTCCATTAATATTGTCCAGAGTAACTTCAACCTTCTGTTTTTCCTTCTTGTTTGCACTTACCGTAACTCTTAATTCTGCCTCAGGGTCAAGCAGCTTTTCTAACTTGCTGAACTTCTTGTCGATATAGCCCGTAATTCCATCAGTTAATTTTATCTTCTTTCCTGATACTGTTATTCTCATAAAACAACTCCTTCGGATAGATTGATAATTCAACCTATTTACTTCTTATTTTTAGTATAGTAGAGATTCATAACTAATTAAAGTCTTTAAATTATATCTTTTTGTTGTATAATGGATGTAAGGGCGAGTTTTTATAGACTCTCCTATTTTTATCCATTTTTATCTAAATTTATAGCTGATATCAAGGGCTAGAATAAGTCCTTTTCGTCAAAAAAGAGGAGGCATAGCCTCCCTAAAAGTTTCTATTATTTATAAGTTATGGTTATGCTTGCTTATTTAAATAACTATACCTACTCCTAAGTAATTCCTATAAAGAATCTTAGAACCTAATACAGTATCTATCTTACCAGAACAACTTCCTTTATAGCATCTCTACCAGCACCCAAGTACTTTCTTGGGTCGAATTCCTTAGGATTTTCTGCCATGAACTTTCTGATAGCTGCCGTCATTGCAAGTCTTAGGTCTGTATCCATATTGATCTTACAAACAGCCATTTCAGAAGCTTTTCTTAGCATTTCCACTGGAACACCCTTGGCACCAGCTATATCTCCACCGAACTTGTTACAAGTAGCAACAGCGTCCTGGTCAACAGCAGATGCACCGTGAAGTACGATTGGATAGTTTGGTAGCTTAGACTGGATTTCTTCTAGTATATCAAATCTTAGTTTAGCCTCGCCCTTGAACTTGAAAGCTCCGTGAGAAGTACCGATTGCTATAGCTAGTGAATCAACACCAGTTCTATTTACGAAATCTACCGCCTGGTCTGGCTCAGTATACTTATGTACATCAGATGTAACATCATCCTCTGTACCAGCTAATACACCTAGTTCAGCTTCAACTGTAACATTCTTAGGATGTGCATATTCAACAACCTGCTTAGTAATAGCTACATTTTCTTCGTAATCAAGATGAGAACCATCTATCATAACTGAAGTGAATCCAGCATCGATACACTTTTTAGCCATTTCAAAGTTTGGACCATGGTCTAGGTGTAGGGCACAATCTACTCCGATTTCTTCAGAAGCAGCCTTTACTAATTCTACTAGTGTGTCGATACCTGCATATGATATAGCAGACTTTGAAGCCTGGATTATAACAGCAGAATTTCTTTCCTTACAAGCCTCTAGTACACCCTGTAACTGCTCTAAGTCACTGATGTTAAAAGCTCCTATAGAATATCCACCCTCATATGCCTTCTTGAACATTTCTTTAGTATTTACTAATGCCATAATTTCCTCCTTATAAACTTTTAAAACTTACCCATCAACTTTATTATACCAAAAATATTACTAAATGAACATCTTTTTAAAATAAGTAAGCTCCCATATAATATATTACAGGTATAGGTAGGCCATTATATCCTTAATCTGTCTTACTGTATCATCAAAGCCTAGCTTGTAAAGCTGACCCAACTTTTCTAGGTCTCCCTCTAACCTATTTACGTCCATAAATACAGATGGACTAATAACATATAGCCTCTTCTGTGAATTTAAGATTGTTAGCTCATCACACTGCCTATTGTAGTCCTGGTCACTCCTGGCAAGGACCTCTACAAATTCAGGATAGGACTTGTATACCCTGTTTGTCACTAGGTGGTTAGACTTTACCTTTCTCCTGAATGAGCTTGGCCTGGTCCTAACTACTATAATTTTTTCATATCCTTGGTCTAGGGCCCACCTATAAGGAATCTTGTTGCTACAGCCCCCATCTAGGTAGGGAACCCCTTCAATTTCAACCATTTTTGAAATAAATGGCATACTGGCAGATGCACTGACAGCATCGTATATTTTGTCTCCTACCTGGTCCCTGTCAAAATATTCCGGCTTACCAGTCAGGCAGTTAGTAGCAACGACAACAAACCTCTTCCTCCTGTCAAAGAAGGCCTCCTCATCAAAGGCTTCCTCATCAATCTGATTCATTACAAAATCAAAACCTACAACTCCCTTATTGGTCTTGATAGCCTTTAGGCCTATATATCTGCTATCATGCCTGTAGGTAAGGTTGATCCTGGCTGCTCGACCAATCTGGCCAGATACATAATTCATTCCATTCATGGCCCCTGCAGATACACCAATTGTACACTCTGCATTTATACCCGCTAGCATTAAGGCATCCAGTACCCCTTCGCTGTATAGACCCCTGAAGGCTCCTCCCTCAAGGACTAGACATAGCTTGCTAATCTTGTTGCTTGCCCTTCCCCTAGGTATCTTATCTATCTTTGAAAATATCTTCTTACTCATAGTTACCCCTCCTTCTTACTAGGCATAATCCTAACTCCAATTTTACTATATTAGACCCCAATAATCAAACTTATAGTAATATTCATATAAATGTGCTATAATTACTAAGGTATATAAAAATATTATATAGTTATTTAATAAGAGGTGGTTTTTTGAGAAAGTTTATAGCTAGAATGCCCCTACCAATCACGGCCTTGGCCCTGGCTTGGGTACTTCTAGGAAACATATTTAAGGGCTTGATTCCTTTTTTGAGTGACATGTGTATGATAGTGGCCTTAATACTACTAATACTAACTATAGCCAAGATATTCTTGAGCCCAGTTAGCTTTTACACTAGCATCAAATCACCTGTAGGCCTATCCCTCTTCTCATCCTTTCCTATGTCATTGATAATGATATCTGTATGGATGAAGGAGCTATTTGACAAGGCCAACCTTTATTTTTGGGTAGCAGGTGTCGTCATTCAAACGGCAATCTTGATCATATTTACAATTAAATACGTCTTTAACTTTAGGATAAAGTATGTCTTCCCAAGCTGGTTTCATGGTCTACGCAGGCCTGGGGATGTCGGCCATTACCTGCAAGGACTTCGGTATGGATATATATGGAAAAGCGGTCTACTTCTACACTATATTTATCTCTATAATCTTGGTAATACCTATTTTAACTAGGTTCTTCAAGAGGGATACTACTATAGCGGCTAGACCTCTTATATCACTCTTGGCAATACCTTTGGGTATTATACTACCTGCCTATATAGGCCTGTCATCAGGCGTTTCCACTAATAGTCTATGGCTAATGTTTATAGGACTGCAGGCAATCCTGGTATTTGTTATTATCAATATGATTCTACACCTATTTGACGGATTTTTCCCTACTTGGTCCTGTTATGCCGTTTCGGTAGCAATTGTAGCCTATGCTTCAAAGTTTTTCTTGGCATACCTACTAGGTCACAAGATGGGATCTGACATAATTACTTATATAATCTATGGTGAATATGTACTGAGCTTTATAGTCGGAGCCTTTATGCTGCTTGCAAAGCTTTATCAGCATATTAGAGGACCCAGAGGTCCATAGGCAGAGGGTTATGGAAAATACTCAAAAGCTTAACCTGCTTGAGCTTCAGAAAAAGTTAAAGAAAAATGAAAAAAGAAAAAATAAGGATATAAAAAAGGCCTCTAGCAAGAGGAAGAAGATGGCAGATTATGTCCCTAGTCCAGATCCGGTAAGGGATTCTGAAGAGTCTTCCTTTAGCCTAGAAGACCTAATAGACTAGTCTATTGGCTAGACTCGTTTATTGCCTATTTTATAGGCAATAACAAGGTAAACTAGATTTTCCATAAATTCTGGCATTGACGGTAATGACCTTCAAAAGTAACGACACCAAAAGGCCATCTTACTGTCAATGCTATTTTTTTATATTTTTAATCGAATTTATTTAATTTATTATAGAAATATTAATTATCTTAACATATTTATTTTAATTTTTTTGGTCCATAAATCCTATATATTAGCCTTGTAGGTCCTCTTGTTTACAATTATGGTAGTAAAGTAAGAATAAGAGTCTAGATCCTTAGCCTGGCTTATATCCCTATAAACCAGCTCTTCCTCCATAGCAGAATTCGATACCATAATAGACTTGTCTGCCAGACCCTTGGCCTCAAGCATTTCTATTATTGGCCTGCATCTTTTATAGACCTTCATAAGAACTATAGAATCAAATAAATCTACCATCCTTTCTATCTCCTCCATAGACCCTGTACACGGATATACTAGCATTGGGTCTGTATCCATGGCTAGGGAGAAGTTATTGGATGCTGCTATATTTGAAAAGGAGCTAAGACCTGGTATTGTTTCGATTTCTATCCTGTCTATCAGCCTATCTAGTAGGTAGACATAGGTAGAATACAGCATTGGGTCTCCCAAACTGACAAAGCCTACTTGCTTGCCATGCCTTACATCATCTATTATCTCCTTAGATATGGCATCCCAAGATTCCCTCTTTTCCTGGCTATCGTAGGACATAGGGAAGTGTCTTTCCTTTAGGACAAGGTCCGGCCTTAGGTAAGGGTCTACTATCTTCCTTACCCTACTCTCCCCACCAATTTTTGCCTGTGGTAGGTATAGTATATCTAGTTTATCAAGGGTCTTGGCCGCCTTTATAGTAAGGAGCTGACTGTCACCAGGTCCTGTCCCTATACCATAGAACCTTCCAGCTTCCACATCTTGGTCTCGACAAGCTACGCCTATCCTCTTATCCTCTTCAATAGCATCAGCTAGGTTTTCGACAAACTTGTCCTGGATAGCCTCAAATTCACCCATACCTTCCATATGGACCTCTACTTCAAAGCCCTCGGCCCTTAGTATACTCAACCAAGATTCCTCATCCTGGCCAGCCATATCATTTTTTGCATGGTCTCCAGCTACCAATAAAAAGGGTCTAAGGTGGATCTTTTCTATTCCATCCTTTTTTAGGAAGAATATCATGTCCTCTATTTCAGGATAGCCCTCTACAGTCGCAAGGTAGGCCTTGATAGAATTTCTACTCAACCTATAGTCTATGGCTGCATATGAGGCATGTGCTTGATGTCCTGTACCATGACCCATCCATACACTAGCTGACCTCTTCAAATCAAGCTTAGTATCTTCAAGACTAACCTCTTTTATTAGGTCGGTCACATAGTCATAGTCTTCTAGACTGGTAAGCAAGGGCCTTCCAACAAGTATCTTGTCAAACTTATGCCTGTAGTTGTCTATTATATTCATCATCTTGTTGTACTCTTCACCACAAATTAGGTGGAGAGACTGGATATATACCTCCTTGTAGCCCTTTTCCAAAAGTAGGTCTAGGGCCTGACTAGGATAAAGTACTTCCTCATTGTCCCTAGTCTTTAGCTTTTTTATAATCATTTTTGATGTCCATGACCTATAAAAGTCACAGTCAGGAACCTGTCCCTCAACCTTTTTTCACAGGCCTCTATAGTCTTCTGCCTAGTATCCATATGGGAAGTCCCAAAGCTGATAACCAAAAGGGCCTTCCTTTTTATATTCTCCATTCTGCCTCCTATCCAAATATCAATCCTTCTTCTATTTCATCAACACTGTGTATCATCCTCTGATAGTCAATAGTCCTTCTCCTGATTATTATAACTGGTATACCCAACTCTTCACAGGCTTCAATCTTGTCTATAAAGCCTCCTGCAAAGCCACTTTCCTTGGTAATTACTACCTCTATCTTGGAGTGCTTTAAAAGGGCTACATTTATATCCTTACTAAAGGGTCCCTTTAGGGCTATTATATTGTCTGCATTTAGGCCCATAGACTCACAGCTCCTTATTACTTCACTGGTTGGAAGTACTCTGGCAACTAGCTTTTTGCCCTTTAGTAGCTTGACATAGGTAGCTAGGTTCTTGCTTCCTGTAGCTATAAGCACATTTTCCCAGTTCTTATTTTTCATAACCATATCACAGGCCTCTTCTATGGTGTCGACTACATATTCCTGCTGGTATTTAATTTCGTCCAAGAGTGACTTTCTTTCAAACCTTATGTACTTGATATCTGTCTGCTCACAGGCCTCAATTGCATTTCTAGATACCTCTACCGCATATGGATGGGTAGCATCTATTACCTGCCTGATTTCCTGGTCCTTGATGTATTCGATCATTTCCTTTTTATCCATCTTGCCATTAATTATGTTTTTTGCATGCTCAAGTGCCAAGTCTTTGCCAAATTCGGTTGCTACAGATAGGACAAAGTCGCTTATACCTATTTCATTTAGCCTGTCGCATATCTTTAAGCTATCTGATGTTCCACCCAAAACCAATATCATATTCCATACCCCCTTGGAGTGATTATCTTATCTCCATCAATATATGTTTCCTTGTTGCCCACTATTATCATAGTTGACATATCACACACCTCAAAGTCCATGGTCTCCAATGTTCTTATATACTTCTCCTCATTAATCCTACCCGCATTTTTGACTATACCAACAGGTGTTGTTGCTGGCTTGTGGGCCTGCATTATTTCAAAGGCCCTCCTCAAGTGGTTTGGCCTCCCCTTACTCTTAGGATTATATATACAGATGACAAAGTCGGCCATAGATGCCAGCTCAAGCCTTTTTTCTATAAGTGACCAGTCAGTCATCAGGTCACTTAGACTTATCTGGCAGAAATCGTGCATAAGCGGTGCTCCCAGACTTGCTGCAGCAGATATACTCGATGTAACCCCCTGGACTACTCTTATATCCTCTTTCATATCAAGCCTTGAGTTGAGCTCATATACCAGACCTGCCATGGCATAGACCCCTGAGTCTCCCCCACTTATTAAGGCAACCCTATGTCCCTGGGCTGATAGGTCTAGGGCCTTCTTACACCTGTCGACCTCCTGCCTCATACCATTTTCTAATACAGTCTTGCCAGCTAGCAGGTCTCCTATGAGACCTATATAGGTCTTATAGCCTATTATTATGTCACATTTTTCAATAGTTTCTAGGGCTTCCAAAGTCATATACTCCTTACTACCAGGCCCTATACCTACAACGTAAATCATACTTCTTCCTTTCCAAAAAATCGAAAAAATCGAGTCTATCTTCTCCCTAGGGCCAAAGTAATTCCCTTATCTCTGTACATTTCCCCCAAGAGCCTTCCTCCAGCCAATATGTGACAGGCTGGTTGGGCTACAGAATAAACACCCGTAACCTTCTTTACAAACTCTGATTTTTCATATATATCATGATAAGCAGCCAGGTCCTCTGGTGCAAAAAATTCACACCTTATACCGTACTTGCTAGAAAACTCACCTATGCAGATCTCATTCACCTTAAGGTCAATAGAGCCCAGCCTACCGATAGACCTGACGTCAATATTGGACTGAGAAAGGTAGCTAAGGACCTCCTCCTCAAAGACTTTTGGGTCCGTATTTTTCCTACAGCCTATGCCCAGCACATTCCTTCTTGGAACCACTAGGACCAAGCCCTCTTCTTTGGCCAGCCTACAAAGGTCTAGCTTATCACTTATTACTATCTTATCATACCTAGTCTGGCTCTTAACATCTATATTTTTCTATATTTCTATCCACAGAAGTTAGGTTCTTAACTTGATCTACTAGACTAAAGCCCCTCAGGTCATCTTCCTCAAAAAACTCTCTGTAATCTGGGTCTATATAAAGCTGGATATCCACACCCTTTAAAAGGTCCGAATTTATAAGCAGGCTCAAGTCTCTTAAATTATCCACATTTGCCCACATCTTTTTAACAAGCATGTCAAAGGCACCCTTATTATTAATGTCAGTAGCCGTAGTGATTACAGGGTTTGCCCCTATACTAGAGGCTATCCGTTTACAAAAATCATTGGCCCCACCCATATGACCAGATAGTAGGCTTATAACATTTATACCCAATTCATCCACAACTAGGACGGCTGGATCTGTGAACTTATCGACTAGGTGACCTGCTATAGACCTGACCACTATACCACTAGCCATTATAAATACCAAGCAGTCTGATTCCTTAAAATAGGTCCCTGACTCAGCCTTAAATTCACTATATGAAATTATCTCTGCTTCAAGCCCTTTCTCGTAGTCAAGACCAATGTCAAACCAGTAATCCTTGCTAAGGGATGACTTTATTTTCTGGGCAAGCTGCCTTGACTGGTCAGTCAAATATATATACCTTATCCTCATACCAACACCTATATCGAATCCCTGTATTCATGACTAAAGTACTTATCATATAACTTAGAGTAATTGTACTCATTTCCCAAGAACCTACCAACAAGTATTAGGGCTGTCTTTTTAATTCCAGCCGCCTTAACCTTGTCAGCTATATCCTCCAGAGATCCTCTCACAAGCTCCTGGTCTGGCCAGGTTGCCTTATATATAACTACAACAGGTGTGTCAATTGGATATCCACCCTCAAGGAGCTGGTATACCACCCTATCTATATCCTGGACAGATAGGAAGATTGCCATAGAGGTCTGGTGACTAGCGAAGGACCTTAGGCTTTCTAACTTTGGTACCGGAGTCCTTCCTTCTATTCTCGTAATAATCAGGCTTTGAGAAACCTCTGGTACCGTATACTCTATACCTAGAGCCCCTGCAGCACCTAAAAATGAGCTGACTCCTGGTATAGATTCATAGTCTATATCTAATTTTTTCAATTCCTCAGCCTGTTCTCTTATTGACCCGTAAATTGAGATATCTCCAGTCTGCAGTCTGACCACTAGTAGGTCTTTTTTGGCCCCCTCCCTCATGATGTCAATAATCTCTTCAAGGTTCATACCGGCACTGTCATATAGCCTAGCCCCTGACTTACAGTAGTCTAGAAGGTCAGGATTTACCAAGGACCCTGCATATATTACTATGTCTGCCTGGCTCAAGAGCCTGTATCCCTTCAGGGTAATCAGTTCCTTGTCACCAGGACCAGCACCTACAAAATATATCTTTTCCATTACTTTTCTCCACTTATAATTATAATTGGGTTTCTAGGTTTAAGGTAATGGCCCCCACCTAGACCTTCTAATACAGATACACCTACCTGAACTAGCTCAATTTTTTTAAAGCCAATATCTTCCATTATCCTATAGGCCTTAGTTGCATTTTCCAATAGGATAAAATTAGACACTAGCCTGCCCCCTTGGTCCAAAAGCTGGTAGGACCAGTCAAGTATATCGCCTAAATTTTCACCACTTCCACCCAAAAATATGGCCTGGTAGGATTTGTTTAGGCCAGATTTTTCTGGGTCTAGTGGGGCAGTTCCATCAATCAAGACCACATTTTTTAGGTCAAATTTTTCTATGTTAAGTCTAGTAAGATCAAGGGCTGCCTGGTCTTTTTCTATTGAAGTCACCCTTAAATGCCTATTATTAAGAGCTGCTTCTACTGTAACACTGCCGGTTCCCGATCCTATATCCAAGAAATTGGAGGCCCTGGTTAGGTCTAGCTTGGCCAGGGATATGGCCCTAACTTCTTCCTTGGTAATAGGTACCTTACCTACTATAAATTCGCTATTTTTCATCCTTATCTCTCCACCTTATCAATATCACCAGGCACATACCGTAGCTGTCCCTAGCCAAAATATCATCTGCACTTCCAACTGTAAGCCTCTGGTTATGGTATGACAGGTTTTCACCAACATAAAAGCTATAATCTAAACCCCTGTCCTTGACTTCCTGGGCTATTTGCCTTGGCCCTATTTTGGAATCGGTCACTAGGGCTAGCTTGTCATGCATAAATATAAAATCATAGTCTGGCTGCCTACCGTGACTACTTGTAATATAGAGGTCATTCATAGGTATTTTGAATACCGAAAAGGCATACTGGATAGAGCTTATACCTGGAACTATTACCAGGTTTTCTTTATCTTGTATGCTATCCCTCTGACTAGGAATTCTATTCGTTTCAGTAGCCGGGTCCTCCTGCCTAGACATAGTCCTATTTATATAGTCAGCTATACCATAGATAGATGGGTCTCCCGATGCCAGGACCACTATATCCTTGTCCAAATTTTTCTCTATTTGGTCCATCATGCTGGCTAGGTCTGAGCCTAGAACCAAAGTGTCTTGCCCCCTCTTTTAGGCCAAGGCTAGTCCTTATAAATTCTATATTCCTAGTACCCCCTATCAAGAGTTGAGCCTTATCAATGATTTCTTCTGCCGCCCTAGTCAGGTAAAGACCTGAACCTGGGCCAACTCCAACTACATATACCATCTAACCTCCTTCTAGAAACTAGTCTAGATTTCCGACCTGGCCAAGAGAGAACCATCCATAGAAAATAGGTATACCTCTATGTCTACATGGTCTTCCTGACCTAGTCTCATATATATTGCTTGGCCCTTCTAGCCGCCTTGTCTGCAAGGACCTTAAAAACCTGCTTATAACCTGCATCCACGATTATATCAACCATGGCATCGGTACTCAAACAGGCATCCACCTCTTTCAGAAGCTCTAGTGGAGCCCCTAGTAGGGCTAGGTTGGCCACCATTATCTCACTCCTGGCATCGGCCAACCTACTATGGCTATTTGTGATGCCAGCGGATAATTTAATCAGCTTACCTATATGGCCTCCTATGCTAATCTTACTAAATCCCAAACGCTTGGACTCCATCAGCATATAGCCTATAAAATTACTCATCTTTACAATTTCATTTACGTCTATACCATAGGACTTGACCATAATGTCCCTACCTATGTTTCCTGGTACTAGGACTATGGACTCCCTGCCCTCTGCCCTCTTAATGGCCAGCTCAGCAGAAAGGGCCTTCTTCCAACCCTCGTCACTCATAGGCTCAACTATACCAGTCGTACCTATAATGGATATACCACCCTCTATTCCAAGTTTGCTATTAAAGGTCTTCTTGGCAATTTCCTGGCCTTGTGGTGCAAATATGGTCACCAAAATCCTCCTGCCAGCCAGGTAGTCATATATATCAAGACCTAGCTCATCTATAGTCTCCTGGACCTCCTTAAGGATCATACCCAGGGGGACCCTGTTGATGGCAGGCCTTCCAATACCTATATCTAGGCCCTTTTTAGTCACCCTGCCTATACCCTGACCGGATGTAATAAAAAGGTAGTCTGAATCTAGGTCTGACCTAAAATCGGGCACCTGGTCAGGTTCCACTAGGTCTATTCTAGCAAAAATATCCATGCCATGGGTAGCATCTATATCGTCTCCCCCATCCTTTCTGATAGAGCACTGGGCCCAGTCCTGGCCCCAACTTATATTTTCAACTACCAGGTCTAGGTCTATCCCCTTTGGAGTCCCTATCCTTACCTTATTTATAGGTCTATTTTCCAAAAGCAGCCTCAAGGCAGCCTTGCTAGCACCACAGGCACAAGATCCACTTGTATATCCCCTACGGTATTTTTTTCCTTCTACATATACAAATTCATCAATCATCTTGTCACCCTAGCTAAATAATAGTAGAGGATGGCATTTATGATGGCCGCAGCTAGGTTACTTCCTCCCTTTCTACCCCTAGAAACTATATATTCCATATTGGTTTCCATAAGGGCCTCCTTGGAGTCTTCTGCTCCTACAAAACCAACCGGCACACCTATTATGGCACTGGCATTTAACAGGCCCCTCTCATTCATTTCAATAGCCTTGTATAGGGCTGTTGGGGCATTTCCAAAAATAAATATCTTGTCTCCACTGTCCTTGGCTACTATTTCTACGGCCGCCATAGATCTTGTAATACCCTTGGCCTTGGCTAGGTCAATAGTCTCCTGGTCTGCTATTAAGCACCTATAGCCTACACCTAGCTTATCAAGTATCCTCTTGTTTATACCACTTAGACCCATAGTCGTGTCTGTATATATGGTTGCACCATTTTTTTATGGCATGGACTATGGTCTCAACTGCCCCTTCTGAGATTTTTAAAATATCTAAATAATCAAAGTCTGCCGTCGTATGGATGGCCCTCTTGATTATAAGCTCCTCTGCCTTTGATGAAAATTTGTAGTCAGGCCTAGTCTCATCTATTATAGACTGGATAATTTCAAAACTCTTTTCTTCAATTTCACCTGGATTTTTTATATAGTCCACTAGTCTACCTCCTTCTCAAACCCCCATCGATTATATTCTTTACATACTGCCTTTTATATACTTTAGAAATCTCGGAATTTCTAATCTCATACTCTAGTCTTTCTATATCAGTCCTCTCACCTAGACCTATACCAAGAGCTGTCCCGGTATGTGATATATTTAAAAATTCATAGTCACATTCTCTAGCTAACTCAATTAGGTCTCTTAGGTGGGGAGTATTCTTTATATTCTCATTGGCCAGGGCACTGGTCTCACAGGCCTGCCTAATAGATTCCATATGATCATTTTCGATACCGTACTTTAACTTCTTAAAGGCTTGGCTAGTAAGCTCCCTATTTTCACCTAGGCACCTGTAGTAGTCCTGCCTCATCCTTAGCTTGATTGTATTAATCTTAAAGCCTGGCTCCAGTATCAATACCTTCTTTACACTCAGCTTGCCAAGCTCATCTACTACCTGGCCCTTGACTGGGTCAAATATACATATATTCTCGTTGTATATTGAATCAGTTGGCTCAACCCTGGCCACAATCTTTGAAATTAGGTCTGGCTCCATATCCTGGTCCAAATAGTCTAATATAGCCATAATACTGGCCCCTATATCTGCAGTCGAACTAGCCATCCCCTTACCTGTAGGTATACTAGACCTTATAGACAGGGATAGCCTGTCCAACCAAGACCTCTCTATATCAAAGTAGTCTAGTACATATGCTATAGCCTCGAGAGACTTGCTTTTGTTTTTTATATTTCTATTTGACATACCAGTCCCTTCACTTATTACAGCCCTTGAAAAGACATCTATACAGTAGGAACTGATACATTCTATTTTATTTGAATAGCCCTGAACCAACTCGCCCACAGGTGGCTGGACAGGCTCCATACCCCTTTTTCATAGGTTTTCCTTTCCAAATATACTAAGAAGAGCCTCTATCAAGGCCTCATTTGACCCCCTATCCTTAATGGCTAGCCTTATAAAGCTAGAATCCAGACCCCAAAAATCACTGGCATCCCTTATAAGTATTGAATGGTCCCTAACCAGAACATCCTTTAGGCTACCAGCTGTATGACCACAACCCTTGTCTATTTCTACTAGGATAAAGGCAGAATCTGTCTTATAGGTCCTCATACCCTTGATTTTAGCAAGACTAGCAAGAAGGTAGTCCCTCTCATCTTTATAGGCTAGCCTGGTATCAATACCGAACCTATACTTGCTTTCTTCCTCACTTTTTAGTACTTCTATAGTTATTTTTTCAGCCAAGAAATTAACCGTCCAAGGCTCTTTTATGCTATATAGCTTATCAATAAAGTCTTTATTTTCGCTTAAAATATATCCCATCCTAAGGCCTGGCATACCATAAAACTTGGTCATGGCCCTTAGGACAAATATATCCTTATAGTCGTAATTTAAGGCTGTATAAGCCTTATAGTCCTGACAAAACTCTATAAAGGTTTCATCCACTAGGAGCTTCACCGACCTAGACTGGCAATAGTCTACCAGCCTATCCAGACTTTTTAGGCCCCCGTCTGGATTGTTGGGGTTACATACTACAATAGCCTCAAGGTTCTCTATCCTATCTAGGACATCAAGATCCGGCAATTCAAAGGCCCCATCCTTTACAACCATATTTATAGACCTATAATCAAGACCACATATTTGGGCTGCCCTGGCATATTCTGAAAAGGTCGGCCCTATAATAGCCAGGCTTCCTCTGACAAGCTTCATAAATAGGAATATTAGCTCTGTTGCCCCATTGCCTACACATACATTTTCAGGCCCCATACCAGCTACATGAGATCCTATAGACCTTCTTAGGTCCATATATTCTATATCTGGATAGGCCCTTATATAGTCTATATTTTCTAATATTATTTTCTCCAGTCCATCAGGCATTGTAGGATTTATATTTGAGCTAAAGTCAATAATTGGCCCACTTATGCCATATTCTCTTTTTATCTTATCCAAGTCTGCCCCGTGTCCCAAGTAGTACCTCCATATTTTTATAATTACAGGGCTAAAGCCCTTACAAGCAAATAGGAAATGCAAAAAAATACAAGTCCTACCAGGCTAGAGACGTATAGGAGTCTATTGGCCTTGACTATATCACTTGCCTCTAGGTCCTTTTTTTCATCCCCTATGCTCGGCTTATAGACCAGCTGACCAAAGTATGTATTTGTGCCACCCAGTCTTATACCAAGAGCTCCCGCTACAGCCCCCTCTGGATAGGCGCAATTTGGACTTGTGTGATTTTTTCTGTCCCTAAGCCCAATCCTAATAGAAGCCCTAAAGTCATAGGTCAAGACTAGGCTGGCTAAAGCAAAAAATATAAGGGACAGCCTGGCTGGTATGTAGTTAAATACATCATCCAGTCTAGCGGGAAAATATCCCAATTCCCTATATTTTTCATTCTTGTAACCTAGCATTGAATCCATAGTATTTACTGCCTTGTAGGCAAAGGCCATTGGCAGGCCACCCAAAATATAGTAAAACATGGGGGCTAGACTTCCATCTACAGTATTTTCAGCTACGGTTTCAACCGTAGCCCTTATTATATCTTTTTCTTTCAGGTCCTTGGTATCCCTGCCAACTATATAGGAAAGATGCCTTCTAGCCAAGTCAAGATCTCCCTTATCCAGGGCCCTATATATCTTTTTTGACTCAGTTGCCAGGCACCTTGTAGAAAGACAGGTACACATTGCCAATATAGTCATGCCCATATCCAGGTAGGTATTGAAATCAAAGATATGGGACCAGGCATAGGCAATCAAATAGCTAAGCACCACAGTTATTAGCCATATGGCAAGTCCTGACGCCCTTAGGGCCTTGGCCTCACCTATTGGTTTGGGTCTATCCTTACATAAAGTCCTATTTATAAGCCTTGATACTAGACTCCTAGCCACCCTTTCTAGGTAGGCTACTAGCCTGCCTATAAATATGACTGGGTGGGGAAACCAGTAGGGGTCACCTACTATTAGGTCTAGGCAAAATGCTAGTATAAATACTATCAGAAAGCTCTCCATCCAGATATTTATTAGTATATCACCCATAGCTAGGCCCTACTCAAAAGATAGCATACCAGACTCAAATTATTGTAGAAGTGAATATGTAGGTAGCTGGCTAGGGTATTCCTTGTGAAATAGCCACCTTCCCACCTATCTATTACCTGATCATTTACTATCTTCTCTATATCAAAGGCAGCCTCAAGGTCTGAATGGAAGCTAGAATAGTGGAATTCATGACCACATATCTGCTGTCCCTTGTAGGCTATTAGGTTGTCCTCCTTAGCAGTTGCCTGACAATAGCCAACCCTCTTTAACCTTTTTTCCATCTGACTGTAGCCCTTTATTGCCCCAACCATTTGGTGCTTATTACCTTCTAGGTCTATCATATATTCTCCAAGATACATAAGGCCTCCGCACTCTGCATAGATTGGCTTGTTGGCCTCATAGGCCTTGTATATACTCTCCCTCATAGATTTATTGGCCTCTAGTTGGGCTGCAAAAACCTCTGGAAAGCCTCCACCTATATAAACAAGGTCAGCCTCAGGCAGGGTTTCATCCTCTATAGGCGAGAAAAATTCCAACTCTACACCTATATCCTCAAGTAACTCCAGGTTGCTATCATAATAGAAGTTAAAGGCCTCGTCATAGGCAACAGCCATCTTTTTTCCCCTGGCCAGGTCCTGAACATCAGGATCCTCTATAAACATGCTCAGTTCAAAGTTAGATGTCACTGCCTCACTTTCAGATAGCTCTATAATCCTATCAATATCGACATAGTCTTCAAGCAACTTGCCTAGGATGTCTATTTTTCTTTCTATATATTCCGTTTCCCCACTAGGCACAAGTCCCAGCTGCCTTGACTCTAGTCTAATATCTTCAAGTGGTGGAATATATCCCAAAACTTCAAGGGCACAGTACTTTTCGATTGACGTTTTAACAATATCAAAATGCCTCTTAGTCCTTATATTATTGGCTATTACCCCCACTATTTCAACATCCTTATCTAGTTGCTTATAGCCCAAGACCATGGCTGCAACTGATGATCCCATAGCCTTGGCATCCACTACCAGTATAACAGGAGCCTTTAGGTCTTTGCCATCTTGGATGTCGAATGCTTATTTATATCTGTTCCAAGTCCATCATATAGGCCCATAACCCCCTCTATTATGGAAATATCAGCCCTCTTGGATGCCTGTCTATAGACATACTTAACCTGTTCATCGTCAAGCATATAGGAATCCAGATTTCTAGATGACCTACCCGTCACATATTCATGGAAGCTTGGGTCTATATAGTCCGGACCTATCTTAAAGGCTTGGACTGACTTGCCCCTATCTATCAGGGCCTTCATTATGCCAATACTAATAGTCGTCTTGCCCACGCCACTTCCTGTTCCTGCAATTATAATCTTCTTCATACCTACCTTCAATCTGTGTCCCCGTTAACACCATAATATTTTCATAGATCTCTAATCTATATTTTCACCTAGCTAAATATCCCTAGAAAAAATTATATTGTAGACCTTTTCCATATCTACATTTTCCCTAATTAAGTCAGCTAGCTTGTTGTATTCTTCATTTTTGATAGCCCTATAATCCTTGATCTCAAAGGTCCTAGCTAGCCCCCTCGCCTTGGCTATATTATTGAGAAGACCTGATAAAAAACCGGCCGAATCAAATAGACCATGACAATAGGTACCCATTATATGACCATCCTTAATTTTGTAGTTATCATCCGGTCCAGGATATGTCCTGCCCAGGTGGGTTTCATAGCCCTCTATCTGACTATCCTCTAGTCCAAAGAAATATCCCTCTTCATGTCCAAAGTTCCACCTCACTTGACCAGTAATTTTATCACTGCCAAATACAGTATCGACCTCTAATAGACCTAGACCGTCAACCTTACCCCGACTACCATCTAGACCACGGTCATCCCTAATAGTCTGGCCCAGCATCTGGTAGCCACCACATAGGCCAACTATCAGGCCTCCCCTTTAGAATAGGCCAATATCTGGTCTCTCATAGGTGACTTATTTAGCCTCTCCATATCACCCAGGGTATTCTTTGACCCAGGTATAATCAATAAATCTGGTCCAACTTGACCGTTCTGGCCATCAAAGGCCTCTAGGTCCTGGTCTGGACTTATATAAGAAAGCTCCAGCCCCTCTATATGTTCAAATACATTGAAGTCTGTATAGTTAGACATATGGTCTAGCTTGAGGACTACCACATTTAGCTTGTCCTTCCTGTAGACCTGCTTGGTTTCCTTATAGGTCTTTTCACTGACCCCATCCTCTTCTTCTATACCTAGCTTTTGATAGGGAACTACCCCTAGGACCGGTATTTTGATTATGTCCTCTAAAAGCCTTACGCCCTCAGAAAAGTAGTCCTTCCTTCCCCTAAATTTATTGATGATTACACCCTTGACCCTGGAACGTTCCTCATCCGACATAAGACTCAAGGTTCCTACTATTGAGGCAAAAACACCTCCCCTATCTATGTCAGCAACTAAGACTACTGGTGAATCAGCTATCCTGGCCATCTCCATATTGGAGATATCCAGCTTATTTATATTAATTTCCACCGGACTTCCTGCCCCTTCTAGGACTACTATATCAAAGTCTCTTTGGTATCTCTGGTAGACCTGGTCCAACCAGCCAACTAGGTCTGGCTTTAGGTCCTGGTAATCACTAGAAGAAATGTTCTTTATAAATTTACCCTTCATTATGAGCTGTGACATATGGTTGCCAGATGGCTTAAGGAGGATTGGATTCATGTAGGCCCTGGGAAGTAGATTACAGGCTTCAGCCTGAAAAACCTGGGCCCTACCCATTTCTCCCCCATACTTGTCTATATATGAATTTAGGGACATATTTTGTGATTTAAATGGGCCAACCCTGTATCCATCCTGCCACAAGACCCTACAAATACCTGCTGATATTATGCTCTTGCCTACATTAGATGCAGTCCCCTGAAACATTATATTATTCAAATCACCTGACCCCCTTCATATATGCTCATTTAAGCTTAATCAATACTATATTTTTAAAAATTTCCTAATCATTTTATAAGTCCTTGCTTCTATTATTCATTCTTACTATTACTTTCCTCTAGGTCTATGACCTGTAAGGATCTCTTACTAGGTCCTGGCTATAAGGTATAAAGCCCATCAATTCAATTATTGGAAAGCCACTGGACATATCAATCACTGTAACACTTGCATTTTGCAACCTGAAATTCCAGTGAATATCTCCATTTTTCGTCAAAAGATGAGATAGAATATTTCTTATAGTCCCCATATGAGAGCAAATCAATATATTCTTATCATTGCCCTTATTTTCCTCGATTACCATATCAAGTTCTTTAGCATTTCTCTGGTACATCTCGTCTAGACTTTCGCCCTGTGGAAACTTGTAGTCCTTGCTTAAAACCATCATTTCTTCGGTTTCTTTTGGATATTTCTCCTTTATTTCCTGGTAGTTAAGTCCATCGAAAAGTCCAAAATTTATTTCCCTAAAGCCATCCCTCTTATCTATTTCGATGCCCTTGTAGTCAGCATAGGCCTCTATGGTCTGGACAGTCCTCTTTAGGGTTGATGTATATATCTTGTCAACGTCACAACTCTTCAAATACTCACATAGCCCCTTGGCCTGGGCCCTGCCTATCTGACTTAGGTCACAGTCACTAAAACCTGAAAAACTCTTATGTTCGTTGTCAACCGTCAGACCATGCCTAACCAATATAAGTTTATTCATTCTCTCACCTCATCACTATCAAAATATATATCAAAAATACCACTTCACTTATTTCAATTACACAGCCCAATAGGTCTCCCGTTATTCCATCAATCCTCCTATAACTAAGGCTTATAAGAAGCCTTGATAGTATAAAAATTAGGACCATTGACCCTATTAGGTATATAAATATATAGGTATTAAATCCTATAAGGTACTCTATAGCTATGGCTGATAAGGCGGTGAATAGGCTTGCTAAAACCAGTGCACTAGTACTACACTTTCCTATAAACATATTACCCATGCCATTTTCCCTGGCAGGCCTAGTTTTATAGGTCAAAAATACTCCAGCCAGGCGCCCTACAATTGGCATAAAAATCAAATATACAGCCATATTATAGTCTATAAGAGTTGCCATAGCCACAATCTTCAGGACTACAAGGGCCACTATAGCCAATAAGCCATTAGTCCCCAGTCTTGGGTCCCTCATTATCTCCAAAATCCTATCTTTGGACCGATAGGAAAAAAATCCATCAAAGGTATCTCCAAAGCCGTCCATATGGAGGCCACCTGTTATTATAAGCTCCAAAATAAGTATGAGAGTAGCCAATAAGTAGATGTTGTCTATACCTGAAAAAATCCAATTAAAGACCCTGAAGCCTGCAAATAAAATCAGGCCTATTATGGCACCGACTACTGGAAAATATACAATACCCCTTTCCATGTGTGGGTCATAGCCAATATCCTTTTTTATGCTTATCCTGGTTAAAAATTGAAGTATACTGATAAACCTCATACTCGGCACCTCTCCTAGCTCTCTTGCCCCTATCCAAATGATTACAATAAGGGCCTTCATAAACACTTTACATATATAGCTCGCTTACCTTGTCCCCATAAATCCAGGGACTACTTTACCCTAATGGGCTGGCCTGATACCACAAAATACATGGTCTGGCTCCTATCACCTATATACTTGTTGACCCTGCCAGCCACCTCCTGAAAGTACCTGGACAGGCTACTATCTCCAACCAGGCCCATGCCCAGTTCATTAGTTACAAATACCAGGTCTAGATCTTGGTCAGCTACTAGGTCTAAAAGCTTGTCTAGCTCTCTAAAGACAAGGTCTTCTTTTTCCCGTCTGAGGTCCTTGTCACTAGCATCAAAGTCCATATGACCTTCAAAGATTATATTGGTCACCATCATAGTCAGACAATCAAAGAGGATGGACTTGTAGCCTGTATCCAATATTGATTTGTCGGCAAAATACTGGTCGAAGTCCTTATAGGCCTCTAGGGTATCCCAGCCATAGGACATTCTTCTTTCAATATGCTTGGCCTTTTTTTCTGCCATCTCATCGTCAAGTGCTTTGGCACTGGCTATATACAGGACCTTGTCCTGGCCATTTATCCTCGGGTCTAGGCCTAGGCATAGGTCTTCTGCAAACTTGCTCTTACCTGAATTTGCCCCACCTGTAACCAAACTAATTCTTGCCATACCGTCACCTACTTATCCTGGCCTGACTCATATGACCTTAAAAATTCACCCAGGGGCTCCTGGCTGAACTTGGCCATATTGTTGTAGGCATATATTGCAGAATCTATTATAGGCATGGCTAGGGCTGCACCAGTACCTTCACCCAGACACATATTCATATTTAAAATAGGGTCTAGCTTCAAGATTTCCATGGCTAGCCTAGATCCCCCATGTCCTGATAGGTGGGATGGAATCAGATAGTCTAAGCACTTTGGATTAATCCTGTTGGCTATAAGGACAGCCGCATAGGATATAAAACCATCTATAACTACAGGTATCTTGTTGGCAGCACAGCCTAGAATTACACCTACCATACCACCTATCTCAAAGCCTCCAACCTTGGCTAGGACCTCTATACCGTCAGTTGGATTTGGATTATTTACCTCTATGGCCTTCCTGATCACATCCGCCTTGTGCTTGAGGTCCTTACTTGGGTCTTGTGACTCTGAAACCACAATATCCATAGGGTCCTTACCAGACATGACTGACAAGATAGCAGTAGCCGGAGTAGTATTTGCTATACCCATCTCTCCTATGCCAATTATCCTGTAATCCTCTACAATACATCTTTCAGCAACCTCTATACCAATTTCTATAGACTTGACTGCATCATCAAGGCTCATTGCTGGTCCTAGGGTCATATTGTCAGTAGCTTCCTTTATCTTATAGTTAAGAACACCAACAATAGAATCCCTACCCTTCATACCTATATCAACTGCAAACATATCCACACCATTGCACTTGGCTAGGTTAGCTACTCCGCATTTACCATTTACAAAATTCTCAAACTGAAGTCTAGTAATATCCTGGGGATAGGCTGACACACCCTCCTCATGAACACCATGGTCTCCAGCAAAGGCTATTATACACTTCTTTGGTCTGTCCTCAATTACATCATTTCCATAGACTCCAGCCATCATACAAGTAATATCCTCTAGCCTTCCCATGGACCTCGGTGGATGTATTAGGTCTTCCCACCTGGCCCTGGCCTTATCTATACTCTTTTTATCTAGTGGATATATATTACTAGATATACTAACCAAAAGATTCATAACTTCCTCCATAAATACATATATGTATTTTTACTTTTCTGCCTATTTACTCATTTTCCTAGCTACTTGCTCGTCCCTTACTTCTTTATCTTTTCTTTTAGGTATTCTATAGCCTTAGGCAACTGCTGGGCCTTGTCCTTGACCTCTATAGTCGGCTTGATACCCTTCTTGTCTATATAGCTGCCATTAGGTGTAAAATACTGGGCCGTAGTAAGCTTGTAGCCACTACCATCCTTTAGCTTTAACATACCTTGGACTAGGCCCTTACCATAGGTAGTTTCACCAATAGATATACCTGCCTTATTATCAAGCACCGCCCCTGTCAATATCTCTGATGCAGATGCAGAGTTGCCGTTTGTAAGAACTACTATTGGTAAATCTAGTTTTTCCTTGTCACTGCTCTTTAGGTAGTTCTTATTACCCTGTCTATCCTTGGTATATACTATGACTGCCTTACCCAAGATCCTGTCACTTATGTCCTGAACAACAGTCAATAGGCCACCTCCATCATCTCTTACGTCTATAATCAAGGCCTTCATACCTTGACCCTCTAGACTAGTTAGGGCCTTCCTAAAGTCCTTGGCAGTATCCTCTTCAAAGCTCTTTATATTAATGTATCCTATCTTATCCTCTAGCATCCTGCTCTCAATGGATACTATCTTAATTTCCTTCCTAGTAATGGTCTTATCTATCTTCTTACCATCTCTTAAAAAAGTGATCTTTACACTTGTATTTTCAGGCCCCCTAATATTCTTAACTGCTATGTCCATCTCCATATATGAATACTTCTTTCCACTTACAGCTACTACTAGGTCTCCCTTCCTTACATCAGCCTGCTTGGCAGGGCTATTATCCATAACAGATTCAACCTTGATGGCCCCTGTTGCCTTGTCAGCCCCAACCACGAAGCCTATACCTACATACTTGCCTGTTGCTACCTCTAGGAGCTGCTTCATTTCATCTGCAGTATAGTAGGATGAATACACGTCATCAAGTCCACTAAAAAGCCCCTTATAGGTAGCTTCCTCCAGCTTTTTTTCGTCTGGCTTCTTGTAGAATTCAGCCTTTATACTCTGCTCTAAGAGCTTGTACTTGGCATATTTCTTATATTCTGATGGTGGTACAAAGCCTAGAAAACCAAGGTTTACTAGTACTAGGCTTGTCACAATAGCGGTCACAAGGACCACCGGTATTATCCTTAAAAATCTTCTTTCTAAACTGTCCTTATTATTCTTCATTTTATCACTTACCTCTACCATAATAATTTATTAGCTATCTAAAGTGCTAGTCCCTATCTAAAGTACTAGTCCCTATCTAAAATGCCAAGGGCTTCATTGACAATCCTCTCGCTAGTCAAGCCATAATGCCTGTATAGGTCCTGGCAGCTTCCTGACATACCAAAGCTATCATTGACACCAATTAGCTTCATCTTGACTGGATAGTTCTCTACTACAAGCTCTGCTACTGCTGACCCAAGCCCCCCATAAATGCTGTGGTCTTCAACTGTTATTATCCCTCTTGTCTCTCTAGCGCAGGCCAATACAGTCTCTACATCTAGTGGCTTTATAGTCGACATATTTACCACCCTGGCATCTACACCAGTAGCCTCTAGCTGGCTGGCTGCATCTAGGGCCTTCTTGACCATAGGACCACATGCAAGTATACTTATATCCTTGCCCTCTCTTAGGACCTGGCCCTTGCCAAGTTCATATACATAGTCCTGATCATTTATATCCTCTGTATCATCTCTTACCATTCTCATATAGGTAGGTCCCTTGTCAGAGGCAATAAATTCCACCATGCTGGCAGCCTCCCTAGAATCTGCCGGAACTAACACCTTCATATTTGGTAGGACCCTCATATTTGCTATGTCCTCCAAGCTTTGGTGGGTTGCCCCATCTGGACCTGTCATCAGGCCTGCATGACTTGCACAAAGCTTGACATTTAGCTTACCTATACATACTGTATTCCTTATAATCTCGTAGGCCCTTCCAGTTTCAAATACTGCAAAGGAAGAGGGCGAAGACCGTCTTACCTGTGGAAGCCAGGCCTGCGGACACACCGATCAAGTTCTGCTCAGCTATTCCTACATCTACAAACCTTGATGGGAAGGCTTCCTTGAAATATTGAGTTTTTGTAGATGTAGCAAGGTCTGCATCCACAACAATAAGGTCGTCCCTCTCATCTCCTATATCTACCAAGGCCCTTCCAAAGGCCTCTCTCATTGAACTCTTACTCATAAAATCTCCTATCTTAGCTCTTCCATAGCTAGCTTATATTCTGCTTCATTAGGTACATTACTATGCCATTCACAGGCATTTTCCATAAAGGACACACCCTTACCCTTAATAGTATTGGCAATTACCAAAACTGGCTTAGAGCTAATCTTTTCAAAGGTATTAAAGGCTCCAAATATCTGGTCAAAGTCATGACCATCTATCTCCAATACGTACCAACCAAAGGATGTAAACTTCTTGGCTATAGAGCCAAGGCTCATTACCTCATCTGTTGTACCATCAATTTGTAAACCATTCATATCAACTATAGCAAGAAGATTGTCTAGCTTGTATTGGTTGGCAAACATGGCTGCCTCCCATACCATACCCTCCTGGAGCTCGCCATCACCCAGTAAGGCATATACGTTATAGTCTATATCATCAAGCTTGGATGCTAGGGCCATACCACAGGCTGCAGATAAGCCCTGGCCAAGTGACCCTGTGGACATGTCTATACCATTTACTCTCAGCATGTCTGGACTCCCCTGAAGGTCTTCATTTATCTGCCTAAAGCCATACAACTCCTCCTCAAGCAGGTAGCCCCTATCAGCCAGAGTAGCGTATATGGCAGGTGAAGAATGTCCCTTTACACATAACAAACCTATCCCTGTCATACTTCTTTGGATCCTCTGGGTCTACATTCATTCTACCAAAGTAGAGTGCGGTCAAAATATCCACACAAGATAGGGACCCTCCCAGGTGTCCCGACTGGGCCTTATATATCATTTTTTTACTATATTTCTTCTTATTCTTTTTGCCCTTTCACTTAGGGTCATTATAATCAATCATTTTATAATTCCTTTTCCCTTAGGCTATTAGTATGAACTTAAACCTAACTTAATCTGTGATTGGTTATACCAATACATTTTTCTATTATACTATATATGCCAAGCTAGGTGTAGCGATATCTACTACTTGAGATATAATTGTAAATTTTTCATTGAAAAAAATAAAGTTGACATAGGATGGCTGATAATGTGTAATATAAGTAATAAGTATTTTAGGAGGCCCTAATATGATTTATGGAATTGGTAATGACATTATTGAAATAGACCGCATAAGTAAGTCCATGGAAAGAAACCCTCGAATTATAGACAAGCTCTTTTCTGGCAGGGAGAAGGACATGCTTGAGTCCAAGGGCTTCAAGCCAGAGTCTGTTGCAGGAAACTTCTCTGCCAAGGAGGCTGTGGTAAAGGCACTGGGAACAGGACTGAGGGGCTTTAAGCTTCAAGACTTAGAAATCTTAAGAGACGAGGTCAACAAGCCCTATGTTGTAACGAGTGGCAGGCTAAGGGATATTTGCAGAGAGCGTGGTATCAGCCAGATAATGGTTACAATATCCCATTCTAAACACTATGCAAGTGCAACAGCCATAGCCCTTACCTAACCTAGTAGTGATGCAGAAAGTAGATAAAGGAGTATGAAAATTTCACACTCCTTTTGTAGTTTATTTATGGTTCATTCTTTCCAATCTTTTTGCTAAGACATTTTTTGCTTAGACTTTTTTACCTAACCTTTTCTGGTCTTTATTATCATATTCAAACCTTATTCCATATTCTGCCTATTAGCTAGGTCTATCTTGAAAGCAAAGCTAGACTGGCCTTGTAGGACCTTATGACCTATCTTGTAGTTATTCAAAAGATTACTCACAATATACAAGCCCAAGCCATTGCTATTTTCCTTATTAAGGTCAAACTTAACATCAAATACCTTGTCCATATCTAGGGGTTTATTGGATGTGTAGGAGTTTTCAATATAGAACCAGGCATCCTCTACTCCAATTTTAATCAGGCCACTCTCTTCCGCATACTTGACTGCATTGCCGACAAGATTGGATAGGATAATCCTAAGGGCCCTTTTACCTATATATATGGTCTCATCACCAAGAAAATTTTCAATCCTTATATTCTTTTGGTTAGCCAAAACCTCATACTTGTCCAAGACTGGAACCAAGATATCTCCTATACATAAGACCTCTTCGTCATCCTTCAAATTGTCCAGGGAAGAAACCGATAAAATCTGACTTATATTATGGGTCAAGCCATCGACTATATCAATACAGTCACTAATATATAGGTCCCTGTTCTTGTACTTGCCAATATTGTACTTCATATTTTCCAAAATAATTTTCAGGCTAGCAAGTGGGGTCTTGAGCTCATGGGATGCCCCCTTCAAAAAGTCATATTTTAGCCTTTCTAATTTTATGATTTCCCTATTCTTAAACTCTAGGTCATCTATTGATTTGAGTAGGGTAAAGTATAGGTCGTTTATCTGGTCCTTTAGGTGACCAATTTCATCGCTGGAATCCACCATAAGTCTAGCATCCTTATCCAGCGTCATCATCCTGTCAGTGACAGTTTTAATCTCCTCAATATTATTCTTTATGGACTTGGCATATATCAGAGAAACCACTATCGAGAACAAGAGGGATATAAGAAGAGAGTAGGGCAAGAATTTAAAGCTTAGGTTCTTGGCATCCTCCTGCATATCGGCCGTAGAAACAAACTGGAGATATGCCTTATTACCACTATTTAAACTTATGGTCCTCTCTTCAATTATCAGGGAATTGCTATTGCTATCCATATTTATGTCTACATTATCTTTAATTTGTACTTCATTTTTCTTGTTTTGTCCCTTTACAAATGCCTTTATTTCACTATTCTTAGAATAAAAGTCCAGGGCCTGATTCACGTAGTTAATATCCTTGCTAGCAAGGTTTCTAGATATTTTATTGGCCTCTGTACATATTTCTTCCTTCCTATTTTCCAGGTAGGTCTTTGGAAATATATAGAAGACCAAGAGGTGGATCAAGAGAATTATTATTCTAGAACTGAAAAATATTTGTATAAACATCTTGGGAAATATCTTTAAGTTTTTCATTTTCTCTCCAATTTATAACCTACGTTTCTAATAGTCACAATACAGTCCAAGCCTAGCTTCTTCCTAAGCTCCTTTATATATACATCAATTACACGGTCAAAGGGAATTTCCTCTGTGTCCTTCCAGACGTTGTCAATTATCTGCATCCTTGTAAGGGCCTGCCCCTCATTGTCCAAGAGATATTTCAATATTTCTAGCTCCTTAGCATTTACATCTATATCTCTGCCAGCAATTTTTGCTGTATAGCTGGTAAAATTCACCTCTAGGTCCTTGTATTCCAACTTGTCTATGTTGGCAAAGTTCTTCTTTATCAGTGAGTCCACCCTAGCCTTTAAAACAGGTAGGGAAAATGGCTTTTCTATATAGCCATCTGCTAGGTTTGTAAAAGGCCTCTATCTTGTACTCCTCATCACTGAAGGCTGTCAATATTAGGATGGGCAGCTTGCTAGTCCTCCTGATTTCCTTAAGTACCTCTAATCCATTTATGAAGGGAATTTGAATATCCAGGATAACCAGGTTAATATCTTTATTGAATTTTTCTAGGGCCTGCTTTCCGTCTCCCGCCTCTATGATTGTATAGCCGAATTCCGATAAGTACTCGCTTATACCCTCTCTAATCATTTGGTCGTCTTCAACAACTAATATCCTCATGGCTTCCTCCTTTGGTTTTATTAACTTAATAATTATATTATATCTCAAATTGTCCCTCATTAGGACAAAAATTATCGGTGCAGGCTGCACCGATAATTCTAAATGTATCAACTAATCTTTTCTGTCATAGCAAATACTTATTTATAGCAACTAGTCTTTGCTTCTATCAAATACTAAGCAAAAGTCTATTCGAATAAATTATCCTTATTTTGTATCCTCCAATAATTCTTTAGGGTTCTTTTTTAGTTTGCCCCAAGATGCAATGGCAAGTGAAATTATCAATACTATACACATGAATACAACCACATATACCATCGATTTTGGCTGGATCTGAACATTTAGACTAGTAAGGGTCTTATTAAAACCATCCACTTCAGCGCCACCACCTAGCTGGCTAGATGCTGCCTGCCTTTCTATCTGCTTGGCTATATCACCAGTAACCTTGTTTAGGATGCTGTTACCCAGTATCTTGCCTGTATAGGCCGCCAGGAAGTAAGACCCTATAAAGGCTGGTATGGATACAAGGACAAGCTCTACTATAAACTGGCCAAAAATTCTGGTCTTTGAGAAGCCAATTGACAATAGTATTGCGATTTCCTTTTTTCTAGCATTCATCCATAGGAATAATAGGAGTGATACTACTAGGCCTGCAAATATCATAGATCCCGCAAATAGCTTATTTGCTATGGAATATATACCTGATATAGATGCCTGTAGGGCTGGGTAGTTAGAAGAGCTCTTAATCAAATAGTACTGGTTCCAGTCTATGTCAAGCTTGCCAAGGTCATCTATAACCTTGTCCAACTTCTTATTACCCTTTACAAAAAAGGTAGCGTCCTGATAAACTGCAGTATCTTCAGTATTTCCATATACCTTAGCCGCCGTATCAAGGTCAGTAATCAGGGTATTTTCGTAAAGCTCCTGGGCAGCACTTACACCACCCTCATTGTGGCCATCAAAAAGTCCCTTTATTTCAACCTCTACAGTCTCATTTGCCCCCTTCTCATTATCGGCATCAAATAGGTTAGACTTAAGCTTTAGCTTGTCACCTATTTTCAAATTATTCTTCTTAGCTAGGTCCTTGTGGATTAAAACCTTGTGTAGGTCCTTATCATTTAGGTGGTCGCCCTCTACTAGCTTATAGGCACCTGACACGAACTTTGTCTCCTTGGACGAGTCATTAACACCTGTCAGCATTACAGTTGACTTGAAGTTCTTTGCCCTTTCCTCTGACTGGTTGGCAAGGGTCTCCTCAGTTTCAATTATGCTGAGATCCACAAGGTCAGCTACACTGTTGATCCTCTTAACAAAGGAATCTATATTTTTTGTTTCTGAAATTTTCTTTATATCCTGACCCTTTACATTACCACCACCCCTTGGAGTACCAGGATTTACCTGCCTGTTTATCTCCATGGTGAAGCTGTTTGTTATGTTGCCAAAGGTCTCTTCTGAGGCCCTATTCGTTGCATCCTTAATAGACAAGCTTATAAGGCTAAGGGTTGACATGGCTAGGATAACTAGTAGGATAATCAGAGATTTCAAGCTTTTTCTAGTTACATATGCAAATGCGTTTCTAATCATAGTCCGACCTCCTAGACAGCCTTCAGCTTCTTATCACCAAGCTCTAGGATTACATCAGCCGCATCTGCAACCTCCTTGCTGTGGGTAACCACTATAACACACTTGTTTCTTTCCTTGGCGAGCCTTTTCAAGATACCTATTATTTCATCAGCTGTAGCACTATCAAGATTTCCCGTAGCTCATCAGCTAAAATTATAGGTGCCTCAGACACTAGGGCCCTTGCAATGGCAACCCTCTGCTGCTGACCACCAGATAGTTTCATTACATTCCTCTTTATCTGACTCTTATCAAGACCCAATTCCAAAAGTATATCCTCTGAGGCCTTGTTATTTACTAGCCTAATATTTTCTAGCGGTGATAGGTAGTCAATCAGGTTATAGTTCTGAAATACCAGGGATATGTTATTCCTCCTGTGGTTAGAATAACCCTTTTTACCTATATCTTCATCTTCAAATAAAATCCTACCGCTATTTGGCTTGTCTAGGCCAGCCAATAGGGATAGTAGGGTTGACTTACCTGCCCCTGACTTACCTATAATTGCATAAAATTTTCCAAGCTCAAATTTTTGGTTTACAGACAGCAAAACCGTCTCCCTAGAGCCTGAATAAGTATATGTCACATTTTTTATTTCTAGTACATCCATTAGCTTCTCCTAACCTATCTTTGTTAATATGTCCTTAGGCTTTCTTATTAAAATCATCAGACTAGCAATAAGGACTGACGCCACAATAATTCCTACTAAAATACCAGAAGCCTGTAAAAAACTTGTCATAGCCCCAAGTCCACCACTGGCACTTAGGAGGTTATCACTCAGGTTGGCTGGACTATCTGAATCCAGAAGTCCTCCTAGTATTTGTCCTATCAGAATATTTCCAAATAGGAGAGATGCTAGCATTGCCGGTATAGATATTAATAGGAGTTCAATTATAAATTGACCCACAATCCTAGCCTTAGTCATTCCAATTGATAGTAGTATTCCTATTTCATAAACCCTCTCCCTCATCCATAGGATTAATATAAGGGATAGGACCACAATCCCACCTAACATTATTGAGTATGTCATTATTCTTATAATGTGCTTTATGCCACTTAAGGACTCCAAGGACTCTTCAAATGCATTTGTATCCTTTTCAAGACTATACTTTGACCAGTCTACACCTAGATTTTTTACCTTCTTTAGGGCCAGGTCTGTTGACTGGAGACCGTCCGGAAACAAGCCCAACTTGTTCACTAACCCCTTGGACGGATCCCTATTCAGGGCCCTCTGACTAGATTCATAGTCTACAAAAACCAGATTTTCACTAAAGTCGGATGATAAGCCAGTGTATTTTTCCTGCTTTTTACCGGAGAAAATACCTGCCACCTTAAAATTATGTTTAATATCTGACTTTCCTTTATCGGTCTCGATTAAATCAAGACCAATGATATCGTTCAATTTCAGACTATTTCTCTTAGCAAAGTCCTCATGTACGAGTATCTTGTCCCTATCACTCTTTCCTATATGCTTGCCCTTTCTAAGACTGAAGACACCACTAGTAAATAGGGTATTCCTGCTAGTATCACTTGTTGCTTCAAGTGCTAAGAGGTTTTTAAATTCATCAGGCAGGTCACTTCTTTCAACCTGTTGCTTCCCCTCTACTACCCTTACATTTACAGGACTTGCCAGTCCTTCATATATGGGAACTATATCTTTAATTTCCCCTATACTCTTTATAGACTTAAACTGGTCTAGGTCAAAATATCCATCTCCCTTTTTACTTATAGACAGGGATGAGTTAGAAGACCTGTATAGGGATTCCTCTAGTCTATCGCTAGACTTCATTACACTTAGACACGAGTATAGGCATGAAAGGACTAGTGCCAAAATAACGAATACTATAAGCGTCCTATTTTTCTTCCTTGTAACGTATGCTATAGCATTTTTAATCATTTTACCACTAGCCCCCTTTTAATTTTTTATTCCATAGCTAATCGCATCCACAGGACAGGCATTCTTACACCTAGCACACCTGATACATTCTAGGTGGTTGCAATTTTGAACTGGGTCTATATTCATCTGACAGACCCTCTTACACCTGCCACAGCCAATACACTTATCCTTGTCTAACCTGTACCTAAAGACAGAAATAGGGTTAAAGACTGAGTATATTGCACCAAGTGGGCAGATATACTTACAGAAGGGTCTGTATACTACTATAGAAAGTAGGATAGTCAGTACCAATATTAGTCCCTTCCAATAGTACAGGAAGCCAATTGCCCCCCTCATACTTTCATTTAACAATACAAGTGGTATTCCACCTTCTAGCATACCCACAGGGCATACAAGCTTACAGAAATACGGTGACCCCTGACCCAATATATCCACGATAAATAGGGGTAGTATAATTACAAATACCAAGAGAATCACATACTTTAACTTCCTTAAATGCTTGTCGAACTTGAAGGTCTCCACCTTCTTGAAGAAAGGAATCTTGTGCAATAGGTCCTGGACCAAGCCAAATGGACATAGCCAACCACAGACAAACCTTCCAATCAGGGCCCCTATGAAGAATAAAAATCCAACCACATAATAGCTAAACTTATAATCTGAGTTTCCAATTACAGCCTGCAATGCACCTATTGGGCAAGACCCCTTTGCCCCCGGGCATGAATAACAATTCATACCCGGAACACAAACTTTTTAAGGTCTCCACCGTAGATTTTACCAGTCTTAAATCCTTCAAAGTAGGAATTCGTAATCAGAAACCAAATAGATTGAAATAGATGTCTAAAACGATCCATAATCTTATATCTATTCTTTTTTGTTCCAAAATTTATTAACTTTTTAACCCTATCCAATTCCAATACACTCCATACAAATTCTGATGGCCTTATCAAGTACAACCTGGACCTCTCCAGTCTTGTAGCCATGGTACATCATAGCCACACCAGCAAGTACAATTATCATAGGTAAGGCCCTACTCTTTAAAATTTTCTTACTCATATATATCCACCGCTTATATCTACTTATTTTTAACATTTGATAATTCTTTTTCTATAATCTTCTTCCAAGTAGCTGCATCTCTTGCACCAGAATAAGTATCACCAACTATCTTTCCATTCTTGTCTCACGAAGAATGTCTCTGGCACAACCTGGATTCCTATCAATCTACCATTGAATAAAGTCTTATCAGGTATTAGGAAAGGATAGGCTGCCTTTGACTTTTCCTTGATCAGCTTTGCCTTCTTTACAGCAGTCTGGTCTACATTTGCTCCATCATATGTATCAGTTACTATACCAACTATATTTACACCCTTGCTCTTCATTTCATTGTGAACCTTGGCAAGGTCTGGTATTTCTTTAACACATGGTGAACACCAAGTAGCAAATACATTTACCATAGTTAGGTCATACTTAGCGAAATCCTTGCTAGAGAATTCCTTACCGTCTATATCCTTGGCAACTACCTTACTTAAATCCTTACTAGTCTCTCCATCAAAGGCCTGAGTCTGCTCTAAGTCACTCTTTTCTGCTAGGACAAAGCCATTATCAGGACGATCCTTCTTTTCTATTATATCTACCTTAGTCTTGGCAAACTCTTCTAGGAAGCTACCCTTAGTACCAGACTTTGAACTGATATAGTAGTTGTACTTGCCATCTGCAGAAGTTCCCAGCTTCTTGTGAGTGTCACACTTAGTAATCTTAGATATTTCGTCCTCAGATAAGCTCTTTTCGAACATACCTATAGTACCCACCCTGGCAAGGCTATCCTTCCACTTGTCATATGCGTCACCCATCTTGTCTACTACAGCGTTTTTCTGCTCATCTGTAATATTACTGAAGGTCAAAATACCATACTTTAGGTCCTTGTCTACTGGACTCTGGTCATCTAGCATAACTATAGACTTATTTGTAAGATCCTTCTTAAGCTGGTCTGAAAGCTGGAACTTTAAGCCTAAAAATTCATATACATATTCATCCTTGACTGGCAATGTATAGTCAGCTGGCTTAAATGTGTTATCCTTGCCACTTCCATTAGTCATACCTGCCTCTTCAGAGCTTACTGCCTGATTTTCCTTAGTCTTTGCCTTGTCATCTGATTTTTGACAGCCTACAGCCCCAAAAACTAGGCATAGAGACAGTAGTACTCCTGCTCCCTTTAGTGCATTCTTGTTCATAATAATTCCTCCTTAAATATCTTTACTTGTTATAAGGGAATATACCCTTTTTAATCTTAAGCTCAATCGTTTACAGATATATCTTATAATACTTTTATGAAACATATATGAAATAGATTTTTATGGAAAAATTTTTAAAAGTTTTTCGCACAAAAAAGAGGCCCCCTTTGGAGACCCCTCTTCATTTAGTATTAAATTTATCTGGCTAGCTGTCTAGAGTCTGTATACCTCTTAGATATTTCTACAGCTGTATTATACCTATCACTACCAGCTACTCTTTCCTTGTTCTTTATCCTTATAGTGTCTTCTATATTCTTAGATACTGAGTTATAGCCTCCACCTATTAGTAGGTTTTCAATTCCCCACTGGCTTACTGCAGCCTCTGTTACAGGATGAAGCTTGTCAGGCTTTGTAAGAAGGATTGGAGCCTTGAACTTGGCTGCCAATGAACTGATTGTGATACCATCTGGGAATTTTGTTCCATCTACTAGGATCAAGTCCTTTTCATTGTTAGTTAGTCTTCTCACCTGGTCAGCAACCTTGTAGGCAGTTTCATACCTAGTTGCTCCACCTATCCTATCAACAGCCTTAGTCTTTGCCTTAACTGTATCCTCAACATTCTTAGAGACAGATGTCTTTTCTCCACCAATAGTTACCTTGTCTATTCTCCAAGCACCTAAAAGTCTATTAGTTACAGAGTTTAGGGCCTTTGGCTGAGTAAGTAGGATTGGAACCCTCTTCTGGTTTGCCAATGTAGAAAGTGTTATAACATCTGGGAAGTTTGTTCCATCTACCAGGATTACTTCGTTTTTGTTATTGCTTGTAAGTCTAACCTCGTCACCGATTTTTTCAGCAGTTTCATACCTATCCTTACCTGCAATTCTTCTAACATTGTAGCCTGCCTTCTTAAGCTGACTTACTACCTTTTCTGATACAGATGCTGGACCACCAGATATTATAACCTCATCAACACCTAGTCTCTTGATTTCCTTCATAGTATTACCAGAAACCTCATCAAGGCTAGTTAAAAGTATAGGGCACTTCTTTTCATTACCTAAAACTGTAGCTGTAAGTACATCTGTGTACTTGTACCCACTGGCAAGTATTACATACCTCTTAGATTGGTTGCCCCTATTATTTCTATTTCCACCTGTGTTGTTTCCCACTAGAGTTGTCCTTTACTATTACCTTGGCAGTCTTAGTCACATACTTGTCTGTATCAACCTTATATGAATACTTAACCCAGTAAGTTCCTGGTCTTGTCTTATCTACGTTATTTGTTACATCTAGCTCTGCATCAGTTATATCACGGCTACCACCGATTACCTTACGCCAGTTAGGTTGTCGAACTTGTTCCAAGCATCGCCAACATTTATAGTTATATCCTTAGTATCTAGGACCTTGTGTAGTTCAACATAGTATCTTGATAGCTGGACACCTGCATCGGCATCATAAGTACCAAATTCAACATCCTGTCCATTCTTATCTGTAAGCTTTAGGCCAGATTTCATATTGTACTGGTAAGACTTCCATAGTCCCCTGTTTGCACTATAGTTTACACTGTAGCCCTCATCCTTTACTGCATTGAATATCCTGTCTAGCTTGATTAGGTAGTATGAATGGTCATAGGCAACGCCATCGCTACCATCTGCCTCATACTTAGCTAAATTAGTAGTAAATAGAAGCTTAGACATACTGTAAATCAGGTCACTCTTCTGTACTTTTGGCATAATTGCCTGGATCTTATCTGGGACCTGCTTGTATGTATTGTCTGGCATCTTATAGGCACCAACATAAACTCCATTTATCCTATCAGCCACATTATATAGGTACTCTGATAGTCTAATCTTAGCCTTAGTAGACTTACGTGGACTTCCATAAAATGTTACTGGTAATTCTATATAGTCACCCTTTGTTGCCTGGCTTGTAGTCAGAGGTATATTAAAGTTAATAGTATCATTAGGGTCCATTGTTCCCGTAATCTGAATCTGATTTACTGATGACCAAGAAAAGTTGCTCAAGGCCCTTGCCTGGGCATATGTATAAGTGACATTCCCATCACACCTTAGCTGTATATTTACATCTGAACCATATGTTCCTGTAATCTCTGCAGCCTTCGTATCATCAATAAACCTAGCCACACCATTTTTCTTATTTTTGTTACTAAAATCATATAAAAGGTTGATATTAACCCTCTGACCTGTAGTATTTCACCTGGCCTACCACTGCTAGGTCGCTTGAATTTGTCATGTCATAGACATCTGCACTCGCCTCAACTGCCGCATAGTCATAATCATAGTCTGGATGACTTGGATTCCATGGAGCAAGCATATCCCAGTCCTTTGAAGAATATTCTGTGTTACCTGTCTTCTTGTTCTTGGCAACAAACCTTGCATAATATTCTATGCCGTTATAGTTACTTGACTGGTCTGGAGTCTTGCTTAGCGGATTGTCATAAAAGCTATGTATACTTGACCTGTCAGTCACCGCATAAGTAGTGCTCTTTGTGTGTAGCAAGCCCACAAAAGGCGAAGCAGATTGCTACAATTAATAAAGTCCTAATACTTTTCATTAAAATACACCCCCATTTAGTATTATTTATTCACTTAAAAATAGCTTGTATTTATCGAAAATATTTCAACAAATATAAACTCTATTTTACACCCATTTCATAAATTATACAATATGTTTTTGAGATTAATAACTATATTATTTTTATAACAATTCCATTATCTTTAATTCTTCAAAAAGACCTTAATTCTATCATCAAGGTCTCTTTTTATATATTTATTATAATTCTAACATACAATTATTCATTTTCTATCATCTCTATAATCATGTCTACAAGGTTTGTAATCCCTCTGCTACATAGATAATTTCATCAGGATCGTGGATATAACATATAATTTGACCCTCCCTACCACCTTGACCTGGATCAAAGTCAAGCATTAGATAGCAGGTACCACAGTATTCAGCGATAGGAAACCAGCTCTTATTAAAAAGGTAGGGATTTATCCTAGAATCCTTCATGGCTTCTATGTCTTCACTGGTAAAATATTCTGGAAAATCACTTAGAAGTGAGTCCTTATTTTGGAAGTATTCCTTCGACCTCTCTATAGCTTGTAGGCTCATCAAGGAAAAGGCCATTTCCCTTTGACCAATTAGACATGGGAGTATAGTAAAAAAACTTGCTTCCATTTTTATAGCTGTAGAGGTCTTTTATATCATTAGAAGTGATATTTTAAATTTTTCTTCAAAGTCTTTTATATCAGTTTCTGATGCACCTAAAGTTTCCTGGTAATCATTCAGATAGCCTTCTGCTATTGGGTCGTCTAAGTCCCAGTCTTCAAAGTTATTGCATATGTATTTTTCTATTATTTTTATTTTCTCTTTTATCTGCATTTCCACCTCTATTTGATCACTATATAAGATTACATCACTATCAAACTACATCAATGGTGCTACAAACCTCCACAAACACTGGACAATCCTAAGTGAAGTCGACCGACCACTAGCATACTTGTCAGTCACCTCATAGGACTGGTCAAATAGGTCTTCAAAGTCTACCCTCATATCCCTTATACAGTCCACATTGTACAGGAATACCCCATTTTCAAAGTGGTGGTAAAGACTCCTGTAGTCCATGTTTATAGTACCTATAATGGCAGTCCTGTCATCAGATAAATGCTGCTTTGCATGGATAAAGCCAGGCATATATTCATATATCCTTACACCATTTCTAGCCAGGTTACCATAATATGACCTAGTCATCTTATATACTATCCTCTTGTCAGGTATACCTGGAGTTACTATTCTTACATCTACACCCCTCTTGGCTGCTGACGATAGCTCTTCACTCATATTGTCATCTATCAAGAGATATGGGGTAGTAATATATAGGTAGTCTCTGGCATTTTTTATTTGGTTCATATAGGCATTTTCAGCCAGTAGTTCCTCTTTTAGGGGATTTTCTGCAAATGGCTGGATGATTATATTGTCTTCCTTCTTGTCTGGATGGTCTCCTTGCCCTCCATCCTTCTGATCAGTCTGCCACTGGTTGATAAAGAGGCTTATATCCTCATTTATACTTCTTGTATGCTTGCTAGCATGCCACATTTCCAAGAACATGAGGGTCAAGCTATCTACTGGCCTGCCCTCTATCTTTATACCAGTATCCTTCCAGTGACCATATGGATTTACTAGGTTAAAGTACTCATCAGCCAGGTTATATCCACCTGTGAAGCCTGTCTTACCATCTATTACGCTTATCTTCCTATGGTCCCTATTGTTCATAAAGACATTAAATATCGGGCCTATCTGGTTAAATACCCTACACTTTATTCCTTCTTCCTCTAGCCTATTCCTAAAGGACTTGTTTATAAATACAAGACTTCCTACATCATCGTATACAACCCTTACATCTAAACCCTGTCTAGCCTTTTCAACAAGAATTTCCTCTATTTCTTGGAAGGATACAGAGTCCTCAATTGCATGGTATTCCATAAAGATAAACTTCTCAGCCTTCCTCATGGCTTCCTTCTGAGCCTCTATACCCTGCTTGGCATCTGGGTAGTATGTTACCCTACCTTCATTATATACTGGGAACCTGCCTATTTTAGATATATAGTGGACCTGGCCATATATATCTGGATCTGTTTCCTTGATACCCTCCAAGATATGACTATCATCATATAGGTAGTGGTATACCTTGCCTAGGATATGCTTAAATCGCCTTTTTATAGTGTACTTGGATATACGGCTGGCAAATAGGGCATATAGTATCAAGCCAGTTATTGGTAAAACCAATAAGAGTACCATCCACGGCATCTTCATAGCAGCGTTTGTATGCTTGCCATAAATCCTAATTACTAGAAGGAAGGCCAGGAAGTGGGTTATTCCCTCTGCTATTGGATAGATATCATTAATCCAATCAACCTCGTAGATAATCCAGATAATCTGTATTATAATGGCTATACCTGCTACACCAATCCTCACAATACTATTATTTTTCGTCTTTTTCTTTTCCACTAGTCCACCCCCTCTTGGCTAATTCAAGTATCTTACCATACTTTCCTATTATATATTCATACGATTCTGGCCTGTGGGGTAGGACACAATCAGTACAGTCTTTTATTCCATTTTCCTGTATTTGAAATTGCCACCACACTGGTCTCCCAGTGTATAAAGTGGACAATAACAAAAGAGACAGTTAAAGTCATCTGGCCTTTCTACCCTGTGGCAGGGAAAGTATTTACAGTCCTTGTTTGCAAAAAATTTATATGAATTCTCCATCTATTAGTCCTTTCTCTGCTCCCTATCATTTCAACTCTGTAGGTCTTCTACATATCTATTATATCATACAAGGGGTACTTCCTGACCGGTCCATCCACAAACTATTTCTTCAAAGCAGAAAGATGTATCCATTTTCATGAATACATCTTTTATACCTACTATAATCTCACCTATTAAATTTGATTTATTTTTATCTTATTCTACATCTCTAGGCTTATATTTATCTGGTATCGCTTCCATATATTCTTCATTCTGTCTAATCCTGTCAGGATCCTTGAAGAAGTCCTTAACTAGACTAACTATTACTCCTGATAGGAATAGTAGTCCCACTAAGTTTGGTAGGGCCATTAGACCATTTACAGTATCTGAGATTGCCCAGATTGCCTGTAAGCCACCAATAGATCCTACAAATACCAATGGTATGTATATTAATCTGTATATCTTTACAAACTTTTCTCCAAATAGGTACTCTGTACACTTTTCTCCATAGTATGACCAACCCAAAATTGTTGAGAAGGCAAATAGCGTTAAGCCTATAGATACTATGTAATGGCCACCCTTAAAGCCTGACTGGAATGCCTTAGTTGTAAGGGCTGCACCCTGTAGGCCTGATGTCCATTCTCCAGAAACTAGGATAACTAGGGCTGTCATTGTACATATAACTAGAGTATCGACAAATACCTCAAATACTCCCCATAGACCCTGTCTAACTGGATGGTCTGTAGTTGCTGCTGCATGGGCAATAGGAGCACTACCTAGACCTGCTTCATTAGTGAATACACCTCTAGCTACACCATTTCTCAAGGCCATCATTAGAGTTGATCCTGCAAAACCACCTGCTGCGGCATGGCCTGTGAAGGCTGAACCAAATATTAGACCAAATGCGTTTGGAATCTGACCTGCATTAATGCATAGGATTGCTATTGCACCAACTATATAGAAGGCTGCCATAAGTGGCACGAACTTTCTGTTACCTGGCCAATTCTCTTGATACCACCTAGTATCACTATGGCTGTCAATACTGTAAGTACTATACCAACAACCTTCATATCTACATTAAAGGCTGCATTTAGTGACTGGGCTATAGAGTTTGACTGTGTCATATTACCTGTACCCAATGCTGCAAGAGCACCAAATAATGCAAATAGCTTTGCCAACCACTTCTGTCCTAGACCTCTTTCTATGTAGTACATAGGACCACCTGAGTAAGCATTTGTCTTCTTATCCCTTGTTCTATATGTCACCGCTAGGATAACTTCTGAGAACTTCGTAGTCATACCTAAAATAGCTGATAGCCACATCCAGAATACTGCACCAGGCCCACCAACTGCTATTGCAAGGGCAACACCTGCTATATTACCTGTACCTACTGTAGCTGCAAGAGCTGTAGATACCGCCTGGAATGCTGATATTTCGCCTTCTCCCCCGGAATTCTTGCTAAACATCTTCATTACAGTATTTTTAAGTATATAACCAAACTTCCTTATTACTATAAACCTCGTTCTGAAACCTAGGAACAAACCTGTTCCAAGTAACATGATCAACATAGGCCATCCCCAAACAAAGTCTCCTATGGCCTTGTTGATCGCTAAAATACTAGACATATTATTCAACCTCCATCCCATTTTTTTCTTTTTAAATAATTGCATCTGTTTACATACATTATTTTATATTTTTTTCATATGAAATTTATATAAAAAATCTTATTTTTTTAAAGTCGCTTAATAGTAGTAAATCTATCAAACCTTATAATAGCATCCTATTATTAGGTTTTACCTGTAAATGTAAGTGCTATTATCTTTTTAATAGTAACGATTTCTAGCCTCTTACTTTAAAAATTTTTTTCTTATATAAATTTAGTCTTTTTCTGACAAGTTTCACATATGGTTGCTTTTTGTCCCGATAAAAAAATATTATTAGGTTTTTTTAATGTGAACAGATAAATTATTAGTATTTTTGCAATGTGAATTTAATGTGAATTTTTTTCAATAAATTCATTAAGAGTCCACTTGCTAGTATGTTTTTTTATTCTTGTAATATGATATAATCGAATAAAATGTGGAAAAAAATAAACTAGATCAAGGAGGTGTCTTCCTCAGGAAAAACTATGAATGATTTAAATATAAACAACGAAGACTTAATTAATTTAAAGGAAAAGGCCCTTTGTGTTGGTCTTAACCTGACCAGCCTTGTAAAAAGACCAGATGATATCGATATTGAGGACTCTATGCTAGAGCTAAAGGAATTGGTCCAGGCTGCCGGTGCCGAGGTGGTTGGTGACCTAATCCAAAATAGGTCCAGTATAGATGCTGCAACATACATGGGTTCTGGTAAAATCGAGGAAATAAAGGCCTATGCTGAGAGTCTAGATGCAAGTATGGTAGTTTTTAATGATGAGCTATCAGGTGCCCAAATCAGAAATATTGAAGACATAGTAGGCAAGAAGATAATTGATAGGACTACCCTAATTTTGGATATTTTTGCCCAGCGAGCCCTTAGTCGTGAGGGTAAGCTCCAGGTCGAGCTGGCCCAGCTAAAGTACAGGCTACCAAGACTATATGGTATGGGTGGACAGATGTCTAGGACTGGTGCCGGCATAGGTACTAGGGGGCCTGGTGAGCAGAAGCTTGAAAAGGATAAGAGACATATCCTAAATAGGGCTGCCAATATCAGGAAGGAACTAAAGGAAGTAGTAAAGATTAGAGATATCCAGAGGGCTCAAAGAAGTAAGAACAGGGTGCCAATTGTTGCCCTTGTCGGCTATACGAATGCGGGTAAGTCCACCCTGCTGAATGAGCTGATCAAAAGTCATCCTGACTATGAAAAGGACAAGGAGGTTTTTGTCAAGGACATGCTTTTTGCTACCCTTGATGTAACCCTAAGAAAGGCCCTGCTACCTAATAAGAAGGAATTTCTGGTAGTCGATACTGTAGGTTTTGTCAGCAAGCTGCCTCATGACCTAGTAGACGCCTTTAAGGCGACTCTTGAAGAGGTAACCTATGCAGACCTTATACTCCACGTCATAGATGCTACAAATGATAGCTCTGACATACAGAAATCTACTACAGAAAGTGTCTTGAAGGACCTTAAGGCAGATGACAAGTACACTATTACAGTCTACAACAAGATAGACAAGCTAGACCTGGATATATATCCAAGGAACCAGGAGGACCTGGTCTACCTGTCTGCCAAGAAGAATATAAATATGGACAAGCTCATGGACATGATCCAAAAGGCCCTAGACAAGGATTCCTACCATGTCAAGCTCCTGCTTCCATATGACCAGGGCCATATCTTTAGTAGCCTTAGTGACAAATATGCCCTTGAATCCTTTGAATACCTGGATACAGGTATTAGTGTAAGCCTATCACTAGATGAGATAGACTACAACAAGTACAAGGACTATATTGAGGTCCAGTAATAAATAATTCCACAAAAAAGCTAGGCTGTTCATCTTATTTGAACCACCTAGCTTTATTTTTTTAGCTTTTTGTTTTAACACATTTCAATCAATCGGGCAATTTGATCCCAACTACGAGTTTATTATATCCATTATTTGGCTGTACTTGTTCTCGTAGTCCCTATGCCACTTGTCACACATAGCCTTGGCCTCATCCTCTGTATCGACATTGACATTTACATTCAAGACATTCTGTCGACCCTTGATGATTACCAGGTTGACAAGGTAAGAAGAGTCACCCTGCATGCTGTAGTGGGCTTGTTTTTTTATCTGACTAGATAGGAGCTCTTCCCTGTTGTCCCTTATATAGTCATCTATCTTCTTTACAAAGAATTCTGGTATCCTATTTTGGAAGTATACCAAAACCTCTAGCCCACTCTGGGTAATGGCATTTAGCTTTGTATTATTCTTTTCATATGTAGTTATAAACTTTGCATCCATCATCTTTGGTAAGAGTGCCAGTAATACAAAGTAGTTTATAACACCTGTTCCCAAAATTATTTCTGTCAGCTGGGAATCTGTCAGATCTTCGTCCATGCTATTAAGTGTGTATAGAACTATCAGCTTTTCTAATATTAAATCATCTGTACTATTATCTAACATACCTACCTCCTATGTATCTATTTCAAATTTCCAATTATAACTACTATTCTACCACACTTTTAAATATAATACTAAAATGCTCCAAATATATTTATAAATAAATATAGAAAATGTCCGTATTTTGTCCAAAAACTGTGCTATAATTAACTTGTTTGATTAAAAAAAGGATCCTTGTATATAGGGTCTTTTACCATAGATATAGGAGTTATTTTTTTAAAATGATAAGTTATAGAAAAAAAGCATGTAAAAATCTTAGCAGTAGGGCTTTTGCCTGCCTCTTTTGATGCAAGCAAGGGCTGGCGCTGAGACAAGGTTTAGCGATCCCTATTCACGTTCTGCCATAGTCAGTGACATGGATACAAATAGGATCGTATATGAAAAAAATGCTAGCCAGGTAGTACCTATGGCCAGCCTAACAAAGATGATGACCCTACTGCTAACATTTGATGCCATAGCCCAAAAGAAGGTGGACTACAAGGATATAGTTACTATCCTACCATCAGATGTCAACAGGGTCGGCACAAATATAAAACTAAATGCAGGCGATCAAATCAGCCTTGAGGAATTGATGAAGGGCATGATGATAGTATCAGCCAATGATGCAGCCCTAGCTATCAGCCACCATGTAGGAACCACATATGGTCAGTTTGTGGAAAATATGAATAACAAGGCCAAGGAAATAGGCATGGAAAATACTGTCTTCTACAACCCTAATGGTTTACCTACCAGTGTTAATGTAGGTGGTAATGTCGTGGGTGTTGAGAATAAGACAACAGCTAGGGATGTCCTAGTCCTATCCAAGTACCTTTATTCCACATATGGCAACCAGCTGACTGCTATAACAAATATGTCTTCCTATGTTAATCCAGGCAAGGCTATAAACGAGGAGAATACAAACCCCCTTTTACCCCTAATTGCTAATGTAGACGGACTAAAGACAGGCTTACAGGTGCAGCAGGCTACTGTCTGGCCTACTCTATGAAGATAGACAAGGGCAATGGTAATGACAGCCCTAATAGACTAGTTGGAGTCAGCCTAGGAGCTTCAAGTAAGGAAAATCGTAAGCTAGCATCCTACAATACGCTTGTATATATCAGTAGTCACTATAAGACTAAGTACCTATACAAGAAGAATCAAGTAATAGATAGGCCTGCCTTAAACGGTATTCCTTTTGCGAAGGTGAACCTAGTTTCAAACAAGGACCTTTACCTAATACAGAAGGATTCCGAAAAACTGAAAAAGACTATAAAGTACAATTCAGTTGATATACTTGCTGACGGAGACCAGCCACTAGCCAATCTTATATACACAGATGACAAGGGCAACCAGGTTGCATCCTTTGATATCAGTACGAGTAAGCCCCTAAGCAAGATGAACTTCTTTGAAAAGTTCCTTATCAGCCTATGTACTATAATTGGCACTATCTTTGATCAGGTTTTAGACTTTAGTAATGGTCCAAGATATTTTATTTAGGATAATTTAGACCTTATTTTTTTCAAATAATTAATTTGATATTACACAAATAAAAAACGGAGGTAGGCTACTCAATTTGAAGTGCCATCTCCGTTTTTATTATACTTATCTTATTACTATTGGTTGCATTTTTATTTTTGGCTACTACATCCTTCTAGCCAATACACATACTGAATCATCTAACCTCTTGAATTCTACGTCAGTCTTTTCTGTTAAACCATCTATAAACTCTTGTCTTAGTGGTAGGTAGTACTTGTTGAAATCTACATCTAAATAGGCCCAATACTTACAAGTTGATGGTCTAGTCCTCTTCCATATGATTTCATCAAAGTCCTCACTAATAACCTCATTTAGCTCTTCAGACCTTCCTCCATCTAATAAAAGGTCCCTAATTAGGTCATATATATGTCTGATTGGTAACCCTTCGTAATCAGGTATGTATTCCTGGCCTAGACCATAAAATCTTTCCCTTAAGTTTATTATCTGGCCCTCATCATAATCAACTACTGCCTTTATAGCATAGGCAAACCTGTTTTCTATTGTACTAAGGTTGTTGTCAATCCACTTGTCATCACCAGCATATTTGTTAGCCATATCGTCTATGTCACCTATTTCTGAGACAACCATATCTTTCGTCAAGCTGTCTAGCCAAGTCTAGGTCTAAACCCTCATCCTCTGAAAGTCTTATTATCTCCTGGACGAACTTCTCCTGCTGTAACATTTTCGTGTATACTCTTTTGAAAAATTCTCTACTATCTGTCATAATCCTCACCAAATTCCTATATTTTTTCTTGTCACTTCATATTTTACTTTTTACCTGCAAAAATAAAAAGCTACTTAAATAACTTGACTATATTATAACGCATTTGATAAATTTTTCATATACTTTTTTTGAAAATTTATAGGAAATTTTACAAAAATTCTTAAATATAATATTATTTTTACCTATTAAGTTTCTTGTATAAAATCCTTATTTTTAGACAAAAAATATACTTATTTATTTAAGTTTATTATTATTTATATTTATTTTATAATCTACTTTTAATATTTTCAATAATTCTATTAGATAAAATCTGTTAAACAAGTAGCAAACTTATTTACTTTTCTATAGAAATTAGCTATAAATTTAACTATAATTGATAGATTATATCAATAAAAATCCATAACTCAATCGACTTGCCTGTCCTTTAAACTAATATCTGCTTATCTACTTTTACCCTATATAAAAAGGCCAGCCAGGCTGTAGCCTGACTGACCAATAATTTTTACTATTTGTTTTTACTATCTATAGTATATCCTCATATTACTTTTTCTTAGTTGAAGAATAATTCTATATCATCTTCTACTGTTCCTATACCAGCTATACCAAAGTTTTCAACCAATACCTTAGCTACATTTGGTGATAGGAAGGCTGGTAGAGTTGGTCCTAGGTGGATATTCTTTACTCCTAGGTATAATAGTGATAATAGAACTATTACTGCCTTCTGCTCATACCAAGCTATGTTGAATACTAGTGGAAGATCGTTGATGTCTTCTAGACCAAATACTTCCTGTAGCTTCATAGCTATTACTGCTAGTGAGTAAGAGTCGTTACACTGACCTGCATCTAGTACTCTTGGTATACCATTTATATCTCCAAGATTTAACTTGTTGTACTTGTACTTAGCACATCCTGCTGTAAGGATTACTGCTTCCTTTGGAAGGGCCTTTGCGAAGTCAGTATAGTAGTTTCTACCCTTCTGTCTACCGTCACAACCAGCCATTACTACGAACTTCTTGATTGCTCCAGTGTTTACTGCTTCAACAATCTGGTCAGCTAATGCAAGAACCTGGTTGTGGGCGAATCCACCAACTATTGTACCCTCTTCTATCTGAGTTGGGCTAGCACACTTCTTAGCGTGTTCGATTATTGCAGAGAAGTCCTTAGTCGAACCTGCTTCACCTGGTATATGCTTACATCCTGGGAATCCTGCTGAACCTGTTGTATATACTCTATCCTTGTATGAATCCTTTGGTGGTACTATACAGTTAGTTGTCATTAGGATTGGTCCGTTAAAGCTTTCGAACTCTTCCTTCTGCTTCCACCATGCATTACCGTAGTTACCTACTAGGTTGTCATACTTCTTTAGTTCTGGATAGTAATTAGCTGGTAGCATTTCTGAGTGTGTATAAACGTCTACGCCAGTACCCTTTGTCTGCTCTAGTAATTCCTTTAGGTCTGATAGGTCGTGACCTGAGATTAAGATAGCTGGGTTATTTCTAACTCCTAGGTTAACCTCTGTGATTTCTGGGTTACCAAATGTACCAGTGTTGGCTGCATCTAGAAGGGCCATACCCTTAACACCAGCTTCACCTGTTGCCAATACTAGTGCGATTAGTTCATCTACACTTAGGGCCTGAGTAGTCTTGTATAATGCTTCCTGTAGGAAGGCATCAACTTCTTCACTATCATAGTCTAGCATGTTGGCATGCTTAGAATATGCTGATAGTCCCTTTAGACCATAAATTGTAAGCTCTCTTAAAGATCTAATATCTTCATTTTCAGTAGCTAAAACACCTACTGTCTTTGCCTTTTCATCCATTACATTTACATCTCTTTCATCCCAAAGAGCTACTGGACTTAGGCTTGATGCATCATCTAGCTGAGATATTAATCTCTTCTTTGCATCTAGTGTATTGTAGATTCTCTGTACGAATACATCGAAGTCAAAGTTGGCATTTGTGATAGTTGTGAATAGGTTAAGAGTGATCAAGTGGTTGTCTTCCTTGCTGATAGTCTTACCCTCTGCTCTTAGCTTTGTAGTTACTTCTGATATACCCTTAGTTACATATACTAGTAGGTCCTGAATTCTAGCAACTTCTGGTGTCTTTCCACATACACCCTTTACTGTACATCCTGTACATCCTGCTGTTTCCTGACATTGATAACAAAAACATGTTTATTTCTTTCATCTTAGTTCTCCTTTACTTCTAACAATATTTTTGATTTTTAACATACCCTTTTTGATTTTGCCCTCTAGGATATTGGGGTCTTATTATTTGTGTTTTGTGTTTTTATGTTTCACTTTTATTTAACTTATGTACTCATTATAGTATCGAGTCAAAAAATCTGTTGCAGATGCAACAGATGAAAAAAATATTTTATTTATTTTTTTATTACTATGTTATGCTCATAAGATTTTTTTATATTTGAACCACAAGCATTAATACTATCCCCTTTTATTTTTCACTTTTGTTTTTCTTTTACATACTCTTGAATCGCATCACATACATACTGTGCCATTCCATCTCCAAATTTATCTAGATTATTTTTAAATTCTATATTTTGAACATATCCATAACCAATACTTGAAAATACACTTATCTTACAATCAAAAGCATATTCGCAAAGATGTTTATGCAGTTTTTTTCTGCCAAACCTATATTTTCTTTGGATGTAGGACTTAGTTCGTTTGATAGGTTTTCTGAAAAGGCAAAGAATATTTCATTAAAACCATCGGCAATTTCTTTTTCTTTTCCTTTTTGCTTTTCGATAGCCTGCTCAATAACTTCTTTTCCATATGTATCCACAGCTGCCTGTTTATACTTTTCATTATCCTGGTATGTAAATCCCTTGAATTTTTTTCTTTCACTGACATAGTGACTCTCCTTTCCTTAGACTCAATAGTCTTTTTCTAATGTGTCTATTAGTGTCAGGAGTCTTTGCTTTTCATTTTGCATTAAAGTTAGTTGTTTTCTTAGATGATATAATATCTCTTCATCTTCTTGTCTTATCAGTTCTTTTTATCTGTCCTAGAGAAAATCCCAAATACTTATAGTATAATATCATTTTGTAAAAAGGATATATCATCTTCAGAATAATATCTGTATCCATTTTTTTATTCTTTTTGGAGACAGTAAAGCCGATTTTGTCATAATGATGTAAAGTGCGCACCGATACACCACTAATCTCACTAACTTTCTTGATTAAATACATTTTTCGCACCTCCTAACAATGAAGAGTATAAACTATTACCTGATGTCATAGTCAATAGGTTTTCTAATATTTTTAAAAATATCTTGTCTTACTTGTTTAACCTTATTACCGGCCTGAAGTAGATCTATTAACATGACTCCTTATATCCCCAACCAAAAATAGGGATCCAGCCCCAATAATGGCCTTTTTCTTAGGCTTCTCATTAGTGACTTTCTTTTGCCTTGACTTGGATTTCTTAGACATTTTTTCTGATTCATGCATTCTGGCCTTTTCATCCCTAGTCAACCTATCAACTAGGTCAAAAGAATAGTCTATAGCCTGGTCTATATTCTCTATACAGATAATATCTTGACAATACATTCCAACCCTGTAGGCCAGTTCTTCAACAGGCATGGCCCTTGGGTTATTAGGTAGGGTAACTATTACCCTATCAAACCTAGGTACCAAGAGTTTAACTATACCATCTACATCCTTGTCAGCAAGTAATCCCAAAATCAGGGTCTTATCCCATTCATCTCCTAGGAGCCTGTCTATTTCCCCTACTAGGGACTGGGCCCCGTCTAGATTGTGGGCCCCATCTATCATAAATAGGGGGCTATCCTTAAGAATTTCCATCCTACCCGGCCACTTAGACTTTAAGAGACCCGAATAAATAGCTTCCTCGCTGATCCTGTCTGCCAACATAGCTTCCTTAAGATATACTGCTATATTCAAGGCCAAAAGGGCATTTTTTGTCTGGTGTCTACCTATCATTCTTATTTTAAGATCTTCATACTTATTTCCTAGATAGTCAACTGCGTCAAATACCTGGTTATTTAGGTTAGACTTTTTAATGTCTATACTTGAGTTCTTAGATATAATGAGACCTGCACCCTCTTCCTGGCAAACCTCCTCTACAACTCCAGTTGCCTCAGGACCCTGTTCATACATAATTACCTGGCCATTTTTCTTGATTATACCGGCCTTTTCATAGGCCACCTTGTCTACTGTATCCCCTAGGACCATAGTATGGTCAAGGCTTATTGAGGCTATTGCACTTACAAGAGACTGGTCGATGACATTTGTCGCATCATACCTGCCCCCTAGACCAACTTCTAAAACTACGTAGTCTACCTCCTTGTTTGCATAGTAGACAAAGGCAGTTGCAGTCACTAATTCAAATTCAGTTGGATGAGCCAGACCATCCGCCACCATCCTTTGGCAGGCCGCCTGTACCAATTCAACACTATCTGCCAGGTCTTGGTCTCCTATATTTTGACCATTTAGCCTGATTCTTTCATTAAATACCTCCAAGAATGGTGATGTGTATAGGCCAACATTATAACCTGCTTCAATCAATATATTTGATATAAAGGTTGCAGTTGACCCCTTGCCATTAGTTCCTGATATATGTATAAATTTCAACCTATCCTGTGGTCTATCCAGCCTATCTAGGAGGCTTCTGATAGAGTCCAAGCCTAGGATCATACCAAACTTTTCCACACCATGAATAAATTCTAATGCTTCACTGTAGTTCATCTATAAATTGTTGACCTAAAATCTAGGTCAAGCTCTCCTTTCAAACTTAATTATATGTAGCTTTCATTAATCCTATATACACAATACTATATTTCCCGGTTTTTCTATATATCTTATAATTTTACCTCATAATTTTATTTATATAAAACACCCTATCCTCAAGTCCTCCACAAGCCCCATACTAGCCTCATTATCTGTCGTCTCGAAAGCCATTTTTTTAGCCTTAATTAATTTACATTTTCTTGATAAATCCTAGCAAATGAGTTATTATAATTATAGGAAATTTTTAAAATTGTATACAATTTAGGAGGTTAAATGTATGAATAACTTAAGCAACATAGAACCAAAAGAAGTATTTAGATGGTTTTACGAAATCAACCAGCACCCTAGAAGTTCTGGTAATGAAAAAGAAGTAAGTGATTTTCTAGTACAGTTTGCCAAGGATAGAAACCTTGAAGTTTACCAGGATGAAATCCTTAACGTAATAATAAAGAAGCCAGGTACTCCAGGCTACGAGAACTCTGAGCCCCTAATTATCCAGGGACATATGGACATGGTATGTGTAAAGACTGATGATTCTAACCACAACTTTGATACTGATCCTATAGAAATGATAGTTGAAGGTGATGTGCTTAGAGCCAACAATACTACACTTGGTGGAGACGATGGTATAGCTGTTGCCTATGGACTAGCTATCTTGGATGCAGATGATATCCCTCATCCTCCACTAGAGCTATTGGTAACTACAAACGAAGAAACTGGTATGGATGGTGCTATGGAGCTAAAGGCTGACCACCTATCAGGTACTCGTCTATTAAACCTTGATACAGAGGTAGAAGGTGACTTCTTAGTTAGCTGTTCAGGTGGATCAAATATCGACCTTAGCTTTGATATAGAGAGAGAAGCAAATTCAAGCAAGGCCTACAAGCTATCTATATCTGGCCTAAAGGGTGGCCACTCTGGTGTTGAAATAGACAAGCAGAGAGCCAATGCTATCAAGCTTGCTGCTAGACTTCTTTACCTTGTAAAAGCAGATGTAAGACTTGCATCATTTGTCGGTGGTATCAAGCATAATGCTGTTCCAGCAAATGCTGAGGTAGTATTTGCTACAGATAAGTTTGATTCATTAAAGGAAGGTCTAGATGCCCTAGTAGCTGACCTAAAGGAAGAATACAGGGTTGAGGATCCAGGTCTAACAATTAGCTTTACAGAAGTTACTGCTGACCAGGTATATACTAAGGACCTAAGTGATTCAGTAATTGACATGATCATGGCCCTACCAGATGGTGTTCAGTATATGAGTAAGGATATAGAGGGTCTAGTCCAGACTTCCCTAAATAATTCAGTAATCCTTGAAAATGATGGTAAGCTAGTTCTTACTACATCTGTTCGTTCTGCATCATCTAGCTCTCTAAGAGAAATCCTAAACAGAGTTACTATTATAGCTAACAGAATGGGTGCAGTTGCAAGAGAATACTCTTCATACCCAGCATGGCAGTATGAAGCCGTTTCACCACTTAGGGATATAGCTGAGAAGATTTATGTAGAAATGTATGGAAAGGAACCTAACATCACATCTATCCATGCAGGTCTAGAATGTGGACTATTAAAGGGTATACTTCCAAACACTGACATGATTAGTTACGGACCAAGTATCTTTGATGCCCATACTCCTAAGGAGCATATGTATATATCTTCTGTTGAAAGAGTTTGGGAATACACTAAAAAGCTACTTGCTGCATTAAAGTAGTCTTTTAAAAGAGAATAATATATTAAGACTGAGACGAGAGAAAGAGGCTCTTAAGCCGTATATAAGAGCCTCTCCCTATCTCAGTCTTTTTATTTTTCCAAACCTTTTGTATACATATTAAAAAGTTCAGTTTTTTGAAAAAAATTTCTAAAAATTGACTATTGGGTCTCGATGTGAGATAATAAGTCCATAGAAAAAGCGAACTATTTTTATAAAAACTTGTAAGAATGTGCGTATATTGTGCATTTACTATATTATTTTATGGTACTATTCATAGGAGGTTTAAAATGAATAAGATTTATACTGGTAAGACAAAGGATGTATTTGAAATTGACGATAAGAACGTTCTGTTGAAGTTTAAGGACGATGTAACTGGAAAAGACGGCGTTTTTGATCCAGGTGAAAACCAGGTAGGCCTACAGATAGAGGGTGCTGGTCGTTCAGCTGTTGCTATGACTAAGTTCTTCTATGAAAAGCTAAATGCTATGGGACTTAACACTCACTTCGTATCTGCAGATGTTGACAAGAATGAAGCTGTGGTTAAGAAGGCTAAGGTATTTGGTAAGGGTGTGGAAGTAATTGTTCGTTACAGAGCAGTAGGATCATTCATCAGAAGATATGGTGACTATATAGCATCTGGTACTGTAATTCCTCCATACGTTGAAGTAACTCTAAAGGATGACGATAGAAACGATCCACTAATCACTAAGGACGCTCTTGCCCTTCTAAAGATTATGTCAGAGGCTGAATATGAAGAACTAGCAAAGCTTGCCCTAGAAATAGGTGAGGTTGTAAAGGCTGAGTTAGCTAAGAAGGACCTTGAATTATACGATATCAAGTTCGAATTCGGTATGATTGACGGTAAGGTTGCCTTAATAGATGAAATATCAGGTGGAAACATGAGAGCTTACAAGGGTGATGAGTATATCGAACCACTAAAGCTTGAAAAGATTATGTTGGGTTAGTTTTATCTGAATTTAATATAATTTCATATAAAATATGCCAGGGACCTTCTCTCTAAGTCCTGGCAGGAAAAATGCACTATGACTACTTATAAGTGCATTTTTGTTCAATATAATTTTTGCAATAAAAATCTTTTTGGCTACCGATAACAGTAAAAAGCACCTACTCAGCTAATACCAATGTATACAGCCTTGTAGATGCTTCCTCATATTATTATATTATATTATTAGATTTTTTTCTATAAATCATCCAATTAGGACTTAGAATACTAGTTGATTAGAACTTAGCCAATCTCTCTTCTATAGTATGAGTATTTCTTCAAACTTTTTCTTTTTTTAGCCTTTTTCTTCTTCAACCAATTTTGCAGGCGCCTTATTAACAAAGCCAGGGTTATTCAGCTTGCCTTCTACCCTCTTTATTTCAGCTAGGGCCTTGTCTCTTTCCTTATTCAGTCTCTCTTTTTCCTTTTCAAAGTCTACCAATTCATCTAGTGGTATAAATAGCTCTACCCCGTCTATTACTACAGATACTGCATCCTCTGGTATGCCATCCTTGCTGTTCTGGATTTCTACCTCTGATGCTGATGCCAAAGACTTGAAGTATTCCTTGCCATCTTCCATGGCCGGTCTCTTGTCATCTGTAGGTACAATAATTATCTTGGCCTTCTTTGAAGGTGGTACATTCATCTCTGCCCTTACATTTCTAACATTCCTGATACCATCCATGATCAGGTTCATTTTTTCTTCTTCAGCTAGCATATCATCCGCTTCCTCGTAATGAGGATATTCAGCAGTGATAATATATCCTTCTACTGTTGGTAGGTATGAATATATTTCCTCTGTTATAAATGGTATAAATGGATGTAATAGCTTTAATATCTTTTCTAGTACATATGTCAATGTGTATAGGGCTGCCCTCTTGGCCTCTCTATCATCACCATATAATCTTGGCTTAACTATTTCTATATACCAGTCGCAGTATTCTGACCATGTAAAGTCATAGGCCTTCTGTAGGCCTATACCTAGGTCAAACTGATCCATATTGTAGTTCACTTCCTTTACTACCCTGTTGGCCCTGGAAATGATCCACTTGTCGGCTAGTGTCAAGTTGGCCTTAACTGACTCACGAGTCAAGCCTTCTAATAGGCTTTCATCCTCTAGGTTCATAAATACAAACCTTGACGCATTCCATAGCTTGTTGTTGAAGTTACGAGCAAATTCAACCCTTTCCATATAGAATCTCATATCGTTACCTGGTGAGTTACCTGTTGCAAGGGTAAATCTCAAGGCGTCTGCACCATACTGGTCTATTATTTCTAGCGGGTCTATACCATTACCTAGGGACTTAGACATCTTTCTACCCTCTGAATCCCTAACCAATCCGTGTATCAATACATGTTCGAACGGCTTTTCATTCATACAGAACATGGCTGAAAATGCCATCCTAACTACCCAGAAGAAGATTATATCGTAGCCTGTAACCAATACGCTAGTCGGATAGTAGTAGTCCAGCATATCAGTTTTTCTGGCCATCCCATAGTTTCAAAAGGCCATAGACCTGATGAGAACCAAGTGTCTAGTACATCTTCATCCTGCTTGATATTGCTTGACTTACACTTTGTACATTCATGTGGAGCTTCTTCAGCAACTATTATTTCACCACAATCCTGGCAATAGTAGGCTGGTATCTGGTGACCCCACCATAGCTGCCTAGACACACACCAGTCTCTAATATTTTCTAGCCACTGTAGGTAAGTCTTGTCAAACTTATCAGGAACAAACTTTAATTCGCCCTTCTTTAATATATCTATGGCTGGCTTGGCCAATTCATCCATCTTAACAAACCACTGTAATGACAATCTTGGCTCTACAGTTGTATGACATCTATAGCAAGTACCTACAGCATGGTCATGCTTCTTTACCTTGATTAGGTAGCCGGCTTCATCTAAGTCGGCAACTAAGGCCTTCCTGCATTCGTACCTATCCATACCTGCATACTTGCCTGCTAGTTCATTCATTGTAGCATCATCATTCATTACATTTATTTCTTCAAGCTGGTGTCTCTTACCAACCTCAAAGTCGTTAGGGTCATGGGCTGGTGTCATCTTAACGGCACCTGTTCCAAACTCCTTGTCTACATACTCATCTGCAACTATAGGCAGTTCTCTTCCAACCAATGGTAGGACAGCTGTCTTACCAACTAGGTGGATATATCTTTCATCCTCAGGATGTACTGCAATACCAGAGTCTCCTAGTAGGGTCTCAGGTCTTGTCGTTGCTATTTCCAAATACTCCTCACTATCCTTGATAGGGTACTTGATATGCCAGAAGTTACCCTCTTGGTCCTCATGCTCTACCTCTGCATCAGATAGGGTAGTCTTACAGTCTGGACACCAGTTAATAATCCTGTTGCCCCTGTAGATATGACCTTCTTCGTATAGCTTTACGAAGAACTTTGTAACCGCCTTGTTACAGCCTTCATCCATGGTAAATCTCTCTAGGTCCCAATCACATGATGCCCCTAGCTTCTTTACCTGGTTTACTATCTTGCCACCAAATTCTTCCTTCCAAGCCCAGGCATACTTAAGGAATTCTTCCCTTCCTATCTCATACTTAGACTTGCCAGTTTCCTTATTTATCTTATCCACTACCTTTACCTCAGTAGCTATAGATGCGTGGTCAGTACCCGGTATCCATAGGGCCTCGTAACCATCCATCCTCTTCCACCTAGTCAGGATATCCTGTAGGGTATCATCAAGGGCATGACCCATATGTAGCTGACCAGTTATGTTTGGTGGTGGCATTACTATAGAGAAGGACTTTTTCGTCTTGTCGATCTTTGACTTGAAAAGTCCCTTGTCCTGCCACTCTTTATATATTCTGTCTTCGAAATCCTTTGGATTGTAATTTTTAGCTAAATTTTTATCCATTCTTTAACCTCCTTCTTATTTTCTAACAAAAAAAGCTCCCATCCACAAAAGGACGAAAGCTCGCGTTACCACCTTAATTCCGACCAATAGCCGGCACTCAAAACCTATAACGGGGTCAACCGTACTGCACTAACACCCTAATTTTATATCAGGCTTCACGCAATATGCTCAGAAGCTACCTTCAACACACCATCTTTAAAAATCTTCCACCAATGATTTTTCTCTCTGTAAAAATAGGCCTGCCTACTCCTCTTCTTCAAGGCATAAATCTTTTACTCTCTGTATAATAAGTAGATTATATAGCAAATCAGACCATTTTTCAAGAAAATTTAGAAGGTTTTTATAAAAATAAGTCTTACGTGATACTTGATTTTTTTCTAAGAATATTTTAGACAATTCTTATTTTTATCTCTCTAAAGCCCCTTTTTAGGTCTTCTTTCTCATTTTAGTTTAAAAATTTAAATCGATAACAAATACTTTTTGCAATTTTTCGCAATTTTTTTGCCCCATTTACTAATTTTTAAAAACTTAAACCTTTATTTTAGGGGTCTTTTCTCTAAAAATTAACTTTTTTTATGCTTTTGTTTTTATATAATATGTTGAAAAAGTTAGTTATTTTTTTATAATTTGTTTAAATATATTAATATTCTTGTTTATTTAGTGGTCTTTCTGTGTTATACTTTATACGAATACAAGAATTTTAGAGAATTTATTATTAGTTTATATTTATATGGAGGTATACAATGAGCTTAAAAGGTATCTTTACTGCTATTGCAAAAGTTCGTCGTGACGTCTTCACAGAAGTGGCTAGATTTGCCTATGAAGATAGTCCAGATTACAACACATTAGAAGAAATTCCCTACAAGATAGTACCTGGTGAAATCGCTTCGCATAGAGAGAGTATTTTCTTGGAAAGGGCTATCGTTGGTGAAAGAGTTCGTTTGGCAATGGGTCTTCCTCTTAGACGTATTTCTGAGCACGCTCCAATACCAGCTGGTATAGATGAAAAGTCAGTTACAAACACTATTTACAAGCCACCGTTTGTTAACATAATCAAGTTCGCATGTAATTCGTGTCCGGACAATGTGTATAAGACTACTGATATCTGCAGGGGTTGCTTGGCAAGACCTTGCGTTGAAGTATGTCCAAAAAAGGCCGTATCAATGGTAAACGGCAAGTCCTTCATTGATCAGGACCTATGTATCAAGTGTGGTAGATGTAAGGCTGTCTGTCCATATGATGCAATAGCCAAGCTAGAAAGACCTTGTGCTAGGGCTTGTGGTATGGATGCTATTTCATCAGACAAGTATGGTCGTGCCTCTATAGACTACGATAAGTGTGTATCTTGTGGTGTATGTATTTCATCATGTCCATTCGGTGCCATAGCTGACAAGTCTCAGATCTTCCAGCTAATCAACGAAATCAAGTCAGGTTCTAGAGTTATAGCTGAAATAGCACCTGCCTTTGCCGGTCAGTTTGGACCTAAGGTTACAGCAGAAAAATTAAAGGCTGCCCTACTGGAATTAGGCTTCTTCGATGTTGTTGAAGTTGCTATAGGTGCTGACCTTTGTACTATAGAAGAAGCTGAAGACTACATGAAGAATGTACCTGAAAAGCTAGACTTTATGGCTACATCATGTTGTCCATCGTGGTCTGTTATGGCCAAGAAGCTATTCCCAGAGTTTGCAGACAATATATCAATGGCCATGACTCCAATGGTATTCACTGCTCGTTTCATCAAGCAGAGATACAAGGATTCTAAGGTTGTATTTATTGGACCATGTGTTTCTAAGAAGCTAGAAGCAACTAGAAAGTCTGTAAAGAGTCATGTCGATTACGTACTTACTTTCGAAGAGGTAATGGGTATGTTCGAAGCTAAGGGTATAGTCCTTGAGGATATGGAGCCAGCTAAGAACATTAACTTTGGTACAGGAGCTGGTAGAGGCTTTGCTGTATCAGGTGGTGTTGCTAGTGCGGTTGTAGATGTAATCAAGAAGATTGATCCAGACAGAGAGGTTCCAATCGATCAGGCAGATGGACTTAAGGAGTGTAGAAACATGCTAATGCTAGCTAAGGCTGGTAAGAGAAATGGCTACTTACTAGAAGGCATGGCCTGCCCTGGTGGTTGTGTTGCTGGTACAGGTACAATCCAGCCAGTTAACAAGAGTACTGCAACAGTAAATAACTACAAGAAAAAGGCAGAAAGGCAGGTTGCTAACGAAAGTAAGTATGCTGAAATGCTATCTAAGCTAGATGAATCTTGGTTTGACGAGTGGGAACTAGATCTTGAATAATTATATTAAAGAGTTAAATAAGATAGGCGAATAAAAATAAAGGCTGGTGTGAGAATAATCACACCAGCCTTATTTTTATAAAAACTTTATTACTTGATATATTTTTTTCTTGTACCCATATAAGAGTAAGGCTTTATATCCTTCTCTCACATAGGCTAGGTCTGCCTATACTAATTTTGTCGTAAAGTCTTCTATATTCCAGACCTCATCTACTAGGTCATTATAGAATTCAGGCTCATGGCTTACCAATAGCACGGTCCCCTTAAATTCCTTTACAGCCTTCTTTAGCTCATCTTTAGCATCTACATCTAAGTGGTTAGTAGGCTCATCCAAGACTAGGAAGTTGATATCCTTGAGCATAATCTTGCACAGTCTAACCTTGGCTGCCTCTCCTCCAGATAGGACCCTCATCTGACTTGTTATATGGTCATTTGTAAGACCACACTTAGCCAGGGCACGCCTAACATCTATATTATCCATACCAGGATATTCATTCCATATTTCATCCATGGCTGTATTTGTATTTTCATGAGAAGATTCCTGTTCGAAGTATCCTACCTCAAGGTAGTCACCTAGTCTCAGGTCTCCTCCATAAGGCTTGACTATTCCTAACAGGGTCTTTAGTAGAGTCGACTTACCAATACCGTTCATACCCTTTAGGGCTATCTTCTTACCCCTCTCAAGCCTGAAATTAAGGGGTTTAGTCAGCGGTTCATCATAACCCAATACCAGGTCACTTGTTTCAAATACCAGCTTACCTGAGGTACGGGCATTTCTAAAGGCAAAGCTAGGCTTAATCTTTTCCTTTGGTCTCTCTAGGATTTCCATCTTATCTAGCTGCTTCTGCCTAGAATTTGCCATACCCCTAGTAGCAACCCTAGCCTTGTTCCTGGCTATGAAGTCCTCAAGCTTCTTCCTCTCTTCGATCTGCTTTTCATAGGCCTGTTCTTCCTGACGCTTCTTTATTTCATTTAGTCTCTCAAACTCATCGTAATTACCCTTGTACCTGTTTAGTTCTCCGTTTTCTAGGTGGTAGATAACATTACATGTATTGTTGATAAATTCTATATCATGGGATACCAATACAAAGGCATTTTCATACTCCTGTAGGTACCTTGTAAGCCAGATTATGTGTTCTTCATCTAGGAAGTTAGTAGGCTCGTCCAAGACTAGAATAGTTGGATTTTCAAGCAAGAGCTTAGTCAAAAGAACCTTAGTCCTCTGCCCTCCAGACAGGTCTGTAACATCCTTGTCTAGGCCTAACTCACCCAAGCCTAGGCCGTTTGCAACCTCCTGTATCTTAGCATCTATAGTATAAAAGCCACTGTGCTCTAGCATAGTCTGGATTTCAGCTGTATCCTCAAGGTACTTGCTCATTTCCTCATCACTGGCCTCGCCCATCTTGTCATATATCTCTAGCATTTCCTTTTCTAGGTCAAACATATGCTTAAAGGCATCTCTAAGGATTTCCCTGATAGTCTTACCCTTTTCTAACACAGTATGCTGGTCTAGATAGCCAACTGTAACCCTGTTTGACCATTTTATGTCTCCAGCATCTGGCATCTGCCTCATTGTGATTATATTTAAAAAGCTAGACTTTCCTTCTCCATTTGGACCTACTAGGGCTATATGCTCTCCCTTTCTGATCCTAAAGGATACATCTTCTAAAATAGTCCTGGCACCAAAGCCGTGACTAACATTTTCTACAACTAACATCTACTCCTCCTAATCTTTCTAATTTTATTGTAAATTTTTATCACTTTAATATGGTTTTATTATTAGCTATTATATCATGATTCACTACTATATAATATTATTAATTCGTGATTTATTCAAGCAAAAAATGTTGTAAAATGCACATATTTAAAGTATAATTATTAGATAGTAAGGGGTTAATAATACATGAAAAAGAAAATCCTGAAGATAACAAGATAAGAAGAAAAAGGCTAGTCCGTCTAGCAAGTCTTCTACTCGCAGACCATCTTCGAGCAATTCTGATTTAACATTGCCGTCAGAACGTTCAAAGACAGATGGCAGTTCTGATAGAAGAAAGACAAGAACTAGTTCAACAAATTCAAAAAGGTCTTCTACCTCTAGTAATCCTCAGACAAAAACTAGGGCTGTTAGTCCGAGTTCCAAGTCTAGTACTAGAAACAGAAATAGCAATAAAAACTCTGCAAATACAAGTGAAAATAATAGAAAGAATATATCTAAGAGTAAGAACTCAAAAACACTTAAGAGAAAGATGAGGTCAAGGAGAAAGAAAAAGATTATAGGTGGCGTAATTGCCTTCTTCATAATCGCATCTGCCCTTGTACTTGGCTTTGTATTCGCATCCCTAAAGGATGTAAAGCCTGTAAATGAGGCCCTGCTTGACAAGTTGACCCACCAGACCACTACTATCAAGTATGCAAATGGTGAGACTATGTCTACAGCCCCTTCCCAGTACAAGAAGACACCTATCCCTCTAAGTGATATGTCACCTTACCTTAGGAAGGCCATAATATCCATAGAGGATGAGCGTTTCTACTCTCATAATGGTGTAGACTATTGGGGTCTGGGACGTTCCGTGGTTAAGACTCTTATAGGTAAAAAACAGGGTGGTAGTACAATACCTATGCAGGTATCAAAAATACTATTAACTAGTAGTGACCAGACAATGAGCCGTAAAATCAAAGATATCTACTATGCGCTTGAAATGAGTAAGTCAGTCAGCAAGGACAAGATTTTGGAAACATACCTAAATAACTACTTCGTTGGTAAGAGTTTGTCTGGTGCTGAAGCCGGTGCCTTGGGCTATTTTAACAAGCACTCAAAGGACCTTACTTTGGGAGAGGCAGCCATGCTAGCCGGTGTAACTAGGAACCCATCTAAGTATGCTCCTTATACATCAGCAAGAATAACTGGTGACGAGTCTAAGTCTGACCTAGACCACAAGCTTATCTTCTTCCTTCCAACAGAAGGACTAGAGGGGGCAAATTCAACAGAAAAGTCTATGTACGAAAAGCTTTATGAGTGGGACCTAGTAGACCAGGATACCTACAAACAGTTGAAGAGTGGTGACCTTCTTGTCAGAAAGGCAATAAATAACCCAGATGCTAAGACTAGACAGGAAACTGTACTTAGCAAGATGAAGGAGCTAGGAGTAATAACTGAAAAGCAGTACGTTGCAGCAGTTAACGAAAAGATCAACATCCAGTTCCCTGATTCAAATGAACAAATAGCAAACTCTGTAGAGAGTTTAATAGAATATGATGTAATCGACGCCCTAATGGAACAGGGTAAGACAGAAGAAGAAGCCAGAAATATGTACTACAATGGCGGTTTGATAGTAAATTCAACTATAGATCCTAAGATACAGAAGGCGATCGAGGCTGAATATGCAGTTAATTCAAACTTCCCTAACGATACTGTAGCAGCTAATGGACTAAGCGAACCTCAGTCAGCAAGTGTAGTTATAGACTATAAGACAGGTAATATCAAGGGTCTAATAGGTGGTAGAAATATCAAGGCAAGGAAGACTCTTAACAGGGCAATCACTCCTTACCAGCCAGGTTCTACTATCAAGCCTCTATCAGTTTATACACCGGCTATAGACACTCAGAAGGTTACCCAGTCTACTCTAATGTCAGATACAAGGGGTGGCTATAGGTTTAAGGAAAATAGGGCAGACAATCCAGAGACTACTACCAATGGTTATGGTTCAATGAGCTTGAGACATGCCTTGGCCCTATCTTCAAATACAATCGCCTACAAGACAGGTGAATTACTGGGACCAACCTATGATGATGCTATAGATGTAATGATGGACTACTTGAGAAACTTCGGTATTACCTCTATACTTGACTTCAAGGAAGAGAAAAAAGCCGGAATGCAGCGTAGTGACCGTCACTTCAACTCCTTGGTATTAGGTGGTTTGACTAGAGGTATATCTCCATTACAGATGGCAGCAGCCTTTGGCACACTTGCCAACAATGGTGTCTATATAGAGCCAGAAATATTCACTACAATAACTACTTACAATGGTGAGCTAATTATCAAGAATACGCCTAAGACGCATAAGGTTGTAGATCCTGATGTAGCCTATGTTATTACAGACATGCTAACGGCCGTTGTCAAGGAGGGTATTGGTAACAATGCAGCCCTAAGCTCTGGCATACCGGTAGCAGGTAAGACTGGTTCTACCAACAACTATCTGGATACTTGGTTTGTCGGCTATACTCCATACTATGTAGGCTCAACTTACATAGGAGATGACGCCGGTGTCAAGAATGAGGATGGAACAATCATGCAGAGACGTCGTATCGAGGGTGGTGCGGCAATGACATCATCTAGGCTGTGGGCAAAGATTATGAATAGGATTCACCAGAACCTAGAGTACAAGACATTTACAAAGCCTGACAATGTGTATATGACTACTATAAATCCTATAGATGGTGGTCGTACATCATACGGTGTATTGGCGGCCTTTATAGACGGTACAGCGCCTGACAGGTACAGCTATATTGCTACCCAGACTACTAAGAAGAAGACTCAGACTCAAACTGGTCAGCAGGGTACACAGGGTGCGAATGGCCAGGTTGCTAACCCAGGTGCTCAGCAGGGAGCTCAGGGTGCATATAATAGGCAACAACAGGGCGCCTATACTAGACAGCAGCAACAAGGTGCATATAATAGGCAGCAACAGGCCTCTGGTCAGGGAGCCCAGTAGAGTAGGTTAAAATTTAAAGCAGTATAATATTTAGCATTGGCGAGAGAAAAAATTCTCTCCCAATGCTATTTTTTTGTAGAATAAGGAACAAGATACACTCGAAAAGGAAGCCACAGTATGTGACTTCCTTTTCGAGTGTATCTTGTTGTTTAAACTTATTTTACTTGGGCCAGGCCTACTTCTTTCTTCTTGAACGGCTAGACCTGTTGGCCCTTTCAATATTTAGCTTGTTGCCCTTTATTTTCCTGTTTTTCATTTTTTCTATTATTTCTCTTGCCTTGTTCTTGTCTACATCTACAAATGTATACTTGTCATATACGTCTATATTCCCTATGAACTTACTTCTTACACCTGTTTCACCAGCTATAGCTCCTAGTATATCCTTGGCTAGTATTCTCTGGTTCTTACCCACATTAAGAAATAATCTAGTTACATCTGATGGGTTAAGGCTATGTTTATTCCTAGACCTTGGTGCCTCTTCTACGATTTCCTGCATTTCTTCATCGCCCATGCTATTTTTTAGGATGGCAGCACATATATCTATCATAGAATAGTCCTCTTCGTTACAGAAGTCCTCTATCCACTGGACATGCTTGGCTATATTTCCTTCTTCTAAAGTTTTCTTTACACCTTCAAAGAACTGGCTAACCTTCTTTTGCTCTACATCATTTACTGATGGTATATCGTGTTTCACAATTTTTGATTTAGTATATCTCTCTATATCCTTTAGCTTTCTCATTTCCCTACCAAAGGCGAAAGAAAAGGCTATACCCTCTCTACCTGCCCTACCTGTCCTACCTATTCTGTGAACATAGTACTCGTCATCCTGAGGTAGCTCGTAGTTGATCACACACTACGTCATCAATATCTATACCCCTGGCGGCCACATCTGTCGCCACAAGTATATCTATTGTACCAGCCCTGAACTTGTCCATAACTATATCTCTCTGAACCTGCTTTAGGTCGCCATGTAGGGAGTCAGCCCCGTATCCTCTTGCCTGTAGGCTTGATACTAGCTCATCTGCACCCTTCTTAGTATTGGTAAATACTACCGTTAGCTTTGGGTTGTATACATCTAATAGCCTAGTTAAAACCTCAAGCTTGTTAGACTTTCTTGTTTCTATATAGTACTGCTTGATATTTGAAACTGTAAGGGTCTTTCTCACAACCTTAATATGGACAGGGTCCTTTTGGTACTTCTTAGTAAGCTCCAAGATAGGCCTAGGCATAGTAGCTGAAAATAGGGCTGTCTGTCTTTCTTCTGGCACATTTGATAGGATAGTTTCTATATCCTCCCTAAAGCCCATGTCTAGCATTTCATCTGCTTCGTCCAAGACAACCATCTTTACCTGGTCTAGCTTTAGTGTCTTTCTATTAATGTGGTCGATTACACGACCAGGTGTACCTATTACTACCTGTACACCACCCTTTAGGGCCTTTATTTGCCTGTCTATAGGCTGTCCACCATATATAGGTAGGGTACGTATACCCTGCATATATTTAGCAAGCTTCCTGACCTCTTCAGACACCTGTATAGCCAATTCTCTAGTTGGACACAATACAATTGCCTGTAGTTTTCTATTATCTTTATCAATATTTTCTAGGATCGGTATACTGAAGGATGCTGTCTTTCCTGTTCCAGTCTGGGCCTGACCTATTACGTCATGACCTTCTATCATACTAGGTATGGCCTGGGCCTGGATTGGAGATGGTTCCTCATAGCCTAGATCCTCTATAGCTCTTTTTATTTCTTCACTTATTTGTAATTCACTGAATTTTGATATTTCCATATATTTTCCTTTCCTTTTACATACATTGCACACATTCTTGTTATTATACATCTAATGAGAAAAATCAATCATTTCTGTATAAAAAGGTCCCCTAAATCCTATAAAAATTTTATTTATATTTAAAATATTTCACCCATCTTAGAGGCCTATTTTCAAGGCTTTTTGTACAAAAATTCCCCCCTTGATGACATCACCAAGGGGGAAATATATATTTTTCTATGGTCTATTACAAATAGCTGTTATCTTATATCTGTATTCAGTCTTCTACTCTTCTACAGTAAATACAATTTCAGTATCAATGGCTCCATCAAAGTGGAATATCGCTGTATATTCACCTGCTTCAGTAAAATACTGAGCCTTTATAGATAGCATCCCCAGCCCCTTTAAGTAACTGTAGTCCTTGCTATTAAGTGCTAGCCTTTCCTTGTTTGGCTTTACTATATCTACACTAGTAACTTCTGGTCCACCTAGGCCCTGGATATCGAACTTGGCTTCGTCATTTACCCTCATCACTCTATCAGTATAGCCTTCAGCCCTAAATCTTACATCTACATTTACATTTGTAGACTTTTCTGGATTTGAAGTTTCATTTGAGCCTTCATATACATTCATATTGTATATTGGGGCACCAAATCCATTTTCCAAGGCATACTTGACTGTATTGTATCCATTCTGAGATAAGTATACATCCTTGTTGTTGTAGTATTCAGCAAAAGTCTTGTAGACCCCATTATTTAGCTTGTTGTTGTGAACATATGTTAGGTACCTGTCCCAAACAACCCTCTTGTTTATGCTTCCATTCATTAGAGCTACTTCCTTAGATGTACCTTCCCATGCATCACCAAGCTTCTTGGCACTAGCTACATCATATGACAACTTTTCTAATATGAAGGCATTGGCAACCATATCAAATTTGAAGGCTATTTTGGCTGGCATATTAACACTTCCGCCACCATCTCCTCCAACTGAAGGCTTAGATACTCCTCCTCCTGTAGCAGATGTAACTACGTCCGCCCTAGCTGCCCTAGTTGTCCTAGTTCTAGGTGTATCTTCTGGCTTCTTCTCATTTGGATTTGCATTTAAAACAAACTTGAAGTTACTGTCATGGTATCCATCATACTGAAGAGTTAGGTAGTTTACGCCCCTCTTAAGGTACTTAATACCATCATTCTTTATTCTAAATGACTCCCCTACCACATGCCATGGGTTCTCCGCTTCATTCTCAGCAACGTCTTCACCCTTGGCCCTTAGGTATTCGTAGTTTTCATCTGGATTTATTACTCTTTTTCTAGTAAGCTTTTGTCCATTTAAATATACAGCCTGGATACCTGTATCCTGCTGGAATATATACGAGAAGCCCTTAAGGTTGAATAGGGTAGATTTACCTGTTACATATTCACCTGAATCACCTGTTAAGATAACCTCTGGGGCCTTATCCTTGATATATATATAGTCTCAGTCTCAGCATCCCTATTATCATAGTAGAACTTCAGCAGGTGCTTTCCATTCCTCTGTATTGGTCTTGAAGAATTATATGAAATAGTCACAAGTCCAAAACCATTAGATGTAGACTTTCTTACCCTAAGCTCTGCCTCCGAACTTGGCTGTGTATAAAGTTTGCTAATCTTAGTTAGATGTTCATACTTACTCTTTTCTTCGTTATTGTTTAGGTTGTACTTGAATACTAAATCTCTCTTGTCATCAAAAACTCTAGGGTCAGCCTTTTCACTTGGATTTGGATTTACATCCTTAGCTGGCTGGCTAGTATTTCCTGAAGTGTTAGATGAAGCTGATGGCCTCTTGTCATCATAGAAAATTTTAATCTTTTCAGTTGACTTATCCTTAAACTCGATTACTAGTTCATTTTCACCCTTTTTAAGATTTGAAGTTGCTACCTGGGCTGGTATTTCAAGCTTACCCTTGCTTCCACTTAGCGATTTTGTTACATTAAGCTTCTTATTGACTCCATTTTCAGAAAGGTATATCTTTCTTGAAGAGTTAAACTTGACCATCTGGTCCTTATTTAAATAGTCGTATTCAAATACTACACCTTCACCATACTTAAAGAAGGGTAGGCTACTTGCAGCCTGGTTGTTTGAGCTATTTGACCCCTGCGAATCCTTTGGAGTAGGGGTAGTCACAGCATCTACAGCCTTTTTTGTAGCATAGTCCACGTCAAAAGTAGTTCTTGTTGGGTAAGTTATATCCTTTCCATTTGCATCCTTGGCAATACTATGGTAGTCCCAAACAGCCATTACAGCATGTCCAATTACAACTTCTGGACTAGAATTTTCACCTGAACCTGTATACTTGTAAGGGAACTTCTTATATATGCCAGAGATATTTTTCTTCAAGAACCATATTATTGTTCAAAAACTACCTTTATTTTTGAGTGAGAACCATCAAATTCTCTCTTAACTATCTTCTGTCCATTATCTACCTTTGAGAAGTCCTTCTTCACTCCATCAAGGTATACTTCTCTCACACCTGATTCATACTTTGATGAATCCACTACTAAGTATGATACTGTATCTGCTACAGTAACTATTCTTACGTCTAATGATGTCTTTTTCATCAGCTGAAGTCCTTGTAAGTCCTACTGCTGAAAAAGATTAAAGCAAGTGACATTAATATTGAAATAATCTTTTTCATACATACCCTCTTCTATCTAATCTTTATTAATATTTATTCTATTTCAATCTTATTGAATCTAGGAGTGTAACTAGACTTACTTATTAGCTTTACAGTCTTATAACCATCTACCTTTATCCTATAAATATCTCCTGAGGCTGGTCTTTCTACAGCAAACTTAACATTCTTTACATATCCTTCAGTTGTGTAGTATACATAATTTCTTCTACCATAGGCCTCTGCATTTCTGATCCAGTGTTAAATTCCTAGTTCCAGCACTATTTGTATATGTAACTGTTGCCTGACCATTTTTAACAGCTTTAAACCAGTCATTATCAGCTGTTTTTGGGTATCCATCGAATCCAATATCAACCACTGGTGTCTTTAAGCTGTATACAGTAACTGTTAAATCAGCCTTTATAGATTGGTCTTTTTTAGACTTCACTGTCATCTTAACCTTTGTCCCACTAGCAACATCAGCATCTGCTTCTATTGTCATTGGGCTTGAAATTGTGTCAATCTCAATAGCTGGATCATAAGGATCAACATCTACAGTAACTTCTTCGTCTAGTCCTGTTAGCTTGTTTGAATTAGAGTCTAGTACTTCACTAGTTAGGCTTAGTTTCTTGCCAGCCTCAAGCTTGGCTTCATAAACACCATTTGCTCCTGTTACACCTTCACCTAATATTTTAACCTCTTTAACTACTATCTTAGGCTGGGCTGTAATCTTCTTTGTATCAGACTTAGCCTTAGCTGTTAAAGATGCATTGATTTCAGTAGCTGCACTAAGATCCTTTATTACAAACTTCTGGCTAATAGTTATTTTATTTGCTGTCACATCTACAGTCTTGTCCTTTAATTCCACCTTATCTCCTGGTGTAATTGTTAGGTTTAATGTATCTGCAAGGGCCTTAGTTAGGTCTTTACCTACTATAGCCGTAGTAGCTGTCACAGTATCTCCTGATTTATAGCCACCGTTTTCTGGATTTGAAAAACTTACATTTACACTATCTACAACTGGTTCTGATACAGTTGGTTTTTGACTACTATTAGAACCACTGTTAGAATTGCTATTAGAAGAATTAGAGTTTGAGTTTTCATTCACCTTTTTACCCTTGATTTCATCAACTAGTTTATTTGAAATTGTATTTTCTCCACCAATTACATATACCTTATTAGCGTCTTTAACAAGTTTCTTTGCATTTTCACTAAGTGAATCCTTCTTTACTAGAACTATTGGGGCATTCATCTTCTTAGCTAGAGGAGCTGCTGCCAAGGCATCGGCAAAGTTTGTTCCTGATGCCAATACTACAACATCGCTCTTTCCGAATTCTTCTGCTATCTTTTCAGAAGTTTCATACCTATTTGTGCCTGCAATTCTCTTACCAAAGTCATTTGCAACACTTGACTTACCACCAAAAGTGTATAGGCCCTTTAGTCCCTGAGGTAGGCTAGTCTGAGTCTTTCCATTTACTAATAGAAGAGGTAGGTTCTTCTTAGCAAGAAATGCTCCTGAAGCTAGGGCATCTGGGAAGTCCTTACCTGTCGCAACACCGACTTCTTTTTTACCTGTTGATTCTACTATCATTTCAGAAGTCTTGTACCTATCTGTTCCAGCAATTCTCTTAGTCTTAAACTTAGATCCTAGACTCTTTTCTACACCTGAACCTATAGAGTTTTCACCTCCAACTAGGGTAATCTCATTTATACCCTGCTTTGTAAGGCCTGCCTCTACACTTCCCCTAGTCGCTAATACAATACCTTCATTATTGGCTGCTGCTACTGGGGCTATAGAAAGAGCATCTGAAAACTGGTATCCATTTACCAAGTAAGTCTTCTTTACTCCACCTAATTTTTCCAAAACTTTTAGGGAAGTTTCTGTCCTATCCGCTCCCCCAATTCTTTCAACTTCAATTTTCTTAGTTGCCGTATCTGCATACACGCCTGGCGTGACACCACCGACTACTACTGCCATTGCTAATGCTATACCAATGGACTTTGTCTGTTTAATTTTCATACCAAATTCCTCCTATTAAAAATCTTTCAAGCCTCTTTTAGGCTAAACTGTCATATCATTTTAACATATTCGTTAACTATTATCAATATATATTGCGATAGATTTTTGTTTATTTATTTTTAAACTATTCTCATATTCTAAGTATTTGTATATAAAAAAATTTTTTGATTGTAAAAAATGAACCCCAAAGACTTTATTCTAGTCTCTGGGGTTCCCCTTAATTATATCTAATCATTAATAAATTTTTTTCCACTTTTCTAGGTCTCTTTTTCCTATGTCTAGACCCTGCCTATAGAGGCCTTCTAGAACCTCTACATTCTTCTCCCTATTGGTAACCTTCATATCATCTGGATATACTACATAGGCCTTACCCTGGGCCTCCAGCCTGTCTATTAGGTCACAGGTATCATTATATACCTGGGGTCTTTTAAGTATCCTGTCTATAAGGCCTGGATACTTTCTAAAGTACCAGCTTATCAGGCCTGGATGCTTGACCGGTTTCTTCCTGTAGGACCTTTCCTGGGTCCTGACTATAAAGAATTTATCATAACCCTCTTCTATGGCAATATCTAAGGGTATTCCACCTAGGACACCACCATCATAGTAGATTTTCCCCTCGTAGTGGGTTGGTGGCATAATAATTGGCAAAGATGATGATGACCTTACTATCTTCATCAGGTCTGATAATTCTTTTATATCTCCATTAGCGAAGACTCTTGGCCTATTTGCCTCAAGGTCATAGGCAATTATCCTGAACTTGGTTGGGTTGGCCATAAAAAAGTCAAAGTCCAAGGGTAGGGCCTGACCTGGCATGGAAGTATGCTCATATATGTACTCTGAATTGAAAAACCCCTTACCTCTTAGGAAGGTCTTCCAGCCACCGAAGTTTGGGTCTGCTGCCAGCTCAACAAAAGACCTCTTGGTCCTTACCTTGTCTCTAGCAATATAGTTGACCGTCATGCTTGAACCAGCAGATATACCTGCTACATAGTCAAAATATATGCCATTTTCAAGTAGGGTGTTAGAGATACCGCAAGAAAATGCAGCCCTCATTCCTCCACCCTCAAAAATTAGGGCTATTTTTTCTACATTTGTCTTTATATCATTTATATTATTCTTGGTCTCCATAGTCTATTACCTCCATTACTGAAGCCTCGACTGCCGCCTTGATTAGATCCTCTACATCCAGCTTGGACTCTGACTTTTCAATACGCTCTAACCTAGGCTTAGTCACTGGCTTCTTTGGTGAAAATAGGGCACAGCAATCTGTTTCTGGTATGATTGAAGTATCATAGGTACCTATCTCTTCAGCCAACTTTATAATTTCTACCTTGTCCATGGCAATCAAAGGCCTGAATATAGGTAGAGATACAGCAGCATTAGTACACACTATACCCTGCATGGTCTGGGATGCAACCTGGCCTATGCTTTCACCTGTTATCAAGGCATCACAATACCTTGACCTTCCTATTTCCTCTGCTATCCTCATCATAAATCTCCTAGACAGGATAGTAGTTTCTTCTTCATTACACTTTTCAGCTATGGCCTTTTGTATATCCAGTATATTTACCATGTGTAGCTTTATTGGCCCACAATACTTTGATAGAATTCTAGCTAGGTCTCTTACCTTTTCCTGGGACCTTTCATTAGTAAAGGGATATGAATGGAAGTGAACTGTCTCTATGTCTACCCCCCTCTTAGCTACTAACCAAGATGCAACTGGACTGTCTATACCACCAGACAAAAGAGTAATGGCCTTGCCATTAGTTCCAAGTGGTAGTCCACCATATCCAGCAACTGCATCTGTATACACTAGGATATGCTCCTTCCTATACTCACATGTAATTGTCAACTCAGGGTTTCTAACATCAACCTTTATATTAGGATCATTGAGCTTGCTCAATACATAGCCCCCAATATCTATACTCATTTCCTGAGAAGTCAGCCTAAAGGACTTGTCCCCCCTCTTTGATGCTATCTTGAAAGTCTTGGCACCCTGGGCTACCTTTTCTTTAAGCATATATAGGGCAGTTTCCTTCAATAGGTCATAGTCCTGGTCCCTCTTTATAGCTGGACAAACACCAACTACACCAAAGACCTTCCTTACTTCCTCTATAACCGCTTCATAATTAGTGTCATCTACATCTATATATATTCTTCCGTATTCCTTGTATACGTTGAATTTGCCCATTGGCTTCAACATATTCCTTATATTTCTTATTAGCTTATTTTCAAATATATACCTATTTTTACCCTTTACTCCTATTTCACCATATTTGGCTATCAATATATTATACATTTGCTTTCTCCTTCATTTTCCTTGGCCTTGACCAAGTCTAGCCCTACTTATAGACTAGTCTATACCGGTCTCAAGTAAATAACAAGACCTATCTCTTATTTTTTTCTTAGCAAAAACCCTAATCATTTCTATGTGCTTTTGTAATTTTTCTACAACATAGTCTATTTCTTCCTTAGTATTATCCTCTGATAAACTAAACCTTATCGTTCCATCAACCTGTTCAGGACTCAAGCCTATAGCATTTAGGACATGGCTACCCTTCTTCTTGGCTGAACAGGCTGAACCTGTAGAAACAGATATACCCTCATCATCCAAGTAGTGGAGCAAGACTTCCCCCTTTACTTGGTCAAAGCTTACATTCAATACATGGCAAACCCCTCTTAGGAGGTCAGAGTTAAGCCTTATACCATCTATCTTTTGGGAAATCCTCATATATAGGTAATCCTTGTTGTCCCTTATTTTTTCTATATTAGCATCAAGGTCTTCAAAGAGGATTTCTATCGCCTTGCCTAGACCGTATATACCCGGCACATTTTCAGTTCCAGACCTTAGATCAAACTCTTGTCCACCACCTCTTAATAAGGGCTTGAACCTGTTTAGGTCCTTTACATACATAAAGCCTATCCCCTTAGGTCCATGAATTTTGTGACCACTGACAGTCATAAAATCAGCCCCTATATCCTTGATCTTAAAGTTAATCTTACCATAGGCCTGGACAGCATCTACATGGAAAAAAACCTGGTCATGCCTAGATACTATCTCACCAATCTGCTGGACTGGCTGTATAGACCCCAGCTCATTATTGACATACATTATACTTACCAGGCAGGTCCTATCAGTAATGGCCTCTTCCAATTCATCCACATTCACCTGGCCTGTTTCATCTACTCCTAGGATGGTTATATCAAAGCCTTCCTCTTCTAGAGACTTTACAGTGTTCAAAACTGCTGGATGCTCTATACATGAGGTGATGATATGGTTCCTTCTCCTCTTATTAAGGCCGGCCACGCTACGTATGATTGCATTGTTACCTTCTGTCCCCCCTGAGGTAAAAATTATCGATTTATCTTCAACACCTATAGTCTTTGCTATATTTTCTCTTATCTTCTTTATCTTTTTTTCAACCAAAAATCCCTTCCTGTAGGCAGATGATGGGTTGGCAAAGTCCTCGGTCAAGGCCTTGCACATTTCCTCTACTACTTGGGCATAGGGTTTTGTAGTTGCGCTGTTGTCTAGGTATACCTCCATAAAATCAACTCCTTTTCAAGCCTTAATTATACCATATCTTGAGCTATTATATAAGATTTCAAGCATTATTATACAATGAAATTAGGATGTTTTTCTATACAGTTAACAAATTATCCACAAAAAATATATAGCATCAAGGGTAATCTTTTCTCATAGCTTTATAACTTTGAGAACTTTTAATTACCCTTGACACTATATATTACACAGCCTAAAAATATATCTTATACCCCCTTCATATCTATTCTTTTTTTATATAATATTCACTTATAATCTTTTTATATATTTTTATAGTTTTTATCTTCTTATTATAAATCTCATCTATCATATTTATATATATCATACTCACGATAAATAGCTAGCCTCTCTCATTTTTTTAAGGTGTCAGATGGCCAGCCAGCTATTAAAAAAGGCATTTATTTCTCTATCAAGATCGTTTATCATTGGATCATGTGATGTGCATGACCAAATATACCATTTATTATTTCTTTTATGTAGAACTACTTCATAGTCCACAGAAGCTGTACCTGGTCGGTCAAAAATCTGAACGAGTCATATCATAAACATAGTACTCTTCATATAGTCTGATATAAGCTGTATCCATATTTATGCTAACAAGGTTAAAATTAAATTCTTTGGTTCTTTCCTTTTAGATTACTAGGTGTGTAGCCTGCATACCTAAGAGCACTTTCCTAATTGAATTTCTCTTTTCAAAATAATATATGAAGACCTTTGATTCCTTATCAATTAGTCTAGTATCATGATCACTAAAATGAGAATTGTATGAATTAGATATAAAGGTCTTTTGCTATAGAAGATACTTGCTTCTTTTCTTGATTTAAAAACCATAATCTAGTAGGTATAGATATTATTATTATTAATAAGCTTATATGTAACAAAAGTTTTTGTGTTTAGTTTCATAAAATCACCTTCTTTATATTATTATAATACAAAAATCTAAAAATAGTGAATATTAAAATTATTTTTTTATATTTACTATTCTGATTAGTTTTATTAAAGACTGTAGTCAAATATCACATTAAAGTAGTTGTAATTTACACATCCTTTTTGTATACTTAGTATGTAAAGGAGATGTTTACTTTGTCTAGTTTTATTTTTGCATTAAACTCTACCCTACCTGTCTTTCTAGTCATCCTAGTAGGCAAGTTTTTTATGAGGGTAGGTATAATAAATGAGGAGTGGACAAGGATTTCTGACAGGATGGCCTTTAAGTACGCCCTGCCTGTAGTCCTCTTTCTCGATATAGCCAAGATGGATATCCACAAGGATATGGATATGACCATTATAATCTTCTGTATGGTATCCACAACGGTCATGTTCTTTTTTATTTATATACTTACGAGGATTTTTCTTAAGGATAAGACTATGGTAGGGTCTTTTGCCCAGGGCGCTGCAAGGGGCAGTGCCGCCATCTTAGGTATCCCCTTCGTCACAAATATATATGGTGATGCAGGCATGATACCCCTTATGATACTTGCTGCTGTACCCCTATTTAATGCCTATTCGGTGATTATCCTTACCATATCATCGAAAAAGTTCTTGGCGGGGTCTAAGACTAGGATCCAGTACATGGAAATCATTAAGTCTATTTTTAAAAACCCCCTTATCAGGGGTATCCTGATAGGCTTTCCCTTCTGCATATTAGGAATTAGGGTACCACCTATCTTGGACAAGAGCTTGACCTCAATAGGGGCAATGGCAGTTCCCCTTATGCTTATATCAATAGGGGCAGACTTTAGGATGAGCGATCTCACTGCCAAATTTAAGCCGTCTGTAGTGGCATCTAGTATCAAGCTAGTATTCCTACCCCTTGTGGTCCTTCCAATAGCCATCTATATGGGATTTAGAGAATCAGCCTTGATAGCAATACTCGTAATGCTGGGTGCCCCGTCAGCAGTATCTGGCTATATTATGTCTAAGGCCATGGACAATGACTATGTCCTAATGTCCAATATAGTGGTCATGACCACCCTATTTTCGTCGGTTACCTTTACCTTCTGGATATTTATACTTAGGTATATGGGCTTGATATAATAGGACTTTTGGTCATACAATAATTAGTCTATAAATATAGTAAATAAGGGCCTTGCGTTAGCTAATAAGTATCTTTTTATTGGATATCTAGCTAGGACAAGGCCTTATAATATATAATAAACTTTTAAATTTTTAAAAATAAGTATAGGGGAAATAACTTGTTAATTTTTTTGCAATTGAAATACTTGGAACTATAGCCTTTGCCGTATCAGGTTCGGCTCTGGCAATAAAAAAGCAAATGGACCTACTTGGGGTCATAGTATTAGGTCTAACTACCTCTATAGGTGGCGGTGTCATCAGGGACGTCATAATTGGTGCCATACCGCCCTCTAGTGTCCAGCATACCATCTACGCTAAGATTTCCATAGCGACATCGCTTTTGGTCTTCTTGATAGCCTATATATACCGTGATAGGCCTATTAAATATAGCTTCAAGCTAGTCTACAACAATCTTTTATTGGTATCAGACTCTATAGGCCTAGGACTTTTTACAGTCGTGGGTATAAATGCAGCCTACCATCGCTTGAATTCACCTGGTTTCTTCCTCCTAATATTGGTTGGGGTAGTAACAGGTGTAGGAGGTGGCCTAGTAAGAGATATTATGGCAGGTGACAAACCCTATATCTTCGTCAAGCATATCTATGCCTCGGCTTCTATCCTAGGTGCAATAGTGTGCATCTACCTTTGGGATATAAGTGGTGAGAATATAGCCATGCTAGCAGGTACATCAGTCGTATTTCTTATAAGGTTTTTGGCCGCCCGCTTCAAGCTAGACCTGCCAATAATTAGGGGTAATAATTTTAAATAATAAGGAGAGTTTTTATGATAAATAGAAGTGACTATAACAGCCTGCCAGCAAAGGCTCGCTACAGCATGATAATAGGAAATTTGTTGAGTCTCGCTATAGCCCTTGCCATCCTAATATCAGTTTGGAAGATCCTCCATATCTTCCCGATACCAAAACCGGTATTTTTCTGGTATAAGTGCATTGGAGGCCTGGTTATAGCCAATATAATCCTCCTCCTGGTCCTAGAACCAAGCCTTGGTTACAAGAGGCACCAGTATAGGATTAATGATGAGAGTATCGATATTATTAAGGGAATATTTTTTATAGAGCACACAGTAATACCTATACGCAGGATGCAGCAGGTAGATATCAGCATGGGACCTATTAACAAATTCTTTAAGCTGGCCAATATCAGTATTACTACTGGGGGTGGTGTTGCAAGCATAGACTTCATTCCCCTGGACCAGGCAGAGATGCTAGTGGATAACTTAAAGAATAAAATTAATGAAAGGGTGGTTTAGACATGAAATTTAGAAATCATCCCATAATGATAGCAAGGCCCTTCTTGGTCATTATCGCCTTTATAGCCTGGATTGTATTTTCAACATTAGAAAGGTTGGTTGAGGGAGACCTTAGACCCAAGGACCTTTGGACTGGTCTATCTGGTCATATTAAGGGAGATTTTTTGGCCTATATTTTTGACCAAAAGATACCCTCCCTAATATTTCTAGGCCTAGTCGTCATACTAGTAGCTTCACTGGTAAAGACCTTTTTTGAGTGGAAAAATTCTTATATCAACCTAGGTGATCATTCAATTTTTTATACTAGGCAGGGATTATTTAGCAAGGTCCACAAGGAGGTCAACTTTACCAATATAGCAAATGTAAACATCAGGACTGGGATTGTATATGGTGTATTAGGTCTTTGTGTTTTGACCATAGATATAAATTCTTCTGCCACAGCCAATGACTTGGACTACAAGATGTACCTGTCTAGGAAGAATGCTCAAATAATAAAAGACTGGGTCATGGCCAGTAAGACTGATAGAGACGATATAGAGATTGACGATAAGGTTCCTAGTCAAGATCTTTCTAGCTATAGGTTTAGGTCTAGTCAGGCAATAAGCCACTTTTTCATGGATATTAATCTATTCCATATTGTCCTATTTATAGGTGCTATAGTGGCCCTTATTAGCAAGGTCGTTGCCATCTTCGCCCTAATTAATATAGGTATAATCAAGTGTTTCTTGAGCAAGATGGATGGACTTTATGACTTCACTGTTAAGAGGTACCCAGACCATATCCATATTAACTATGGCCTATTTAAGGCAAGGGACTTTACTATACCAATAGAAAATATAAGCTCTGTCGGTTACCAAAAGTCCTTTATCGGAAGTATTTTGGGTTATAGGTACCTAACACTTGATGCTATTGGCTATGGTAATGAAGAGAACGAAAGCAGGCTCCTTTCACTTTATATGAAGGACGAGTCCGTGGGAGATTTCATGGACAGGATTATACCAGAATTTAGCCTGGACCAGCTAGGAGGTGACTTTATTAGAAAGCCTACCTTCCTAATAAAGTACTATCTTCCTCTTTTTAGCCTTATTTTCGTTCTTGTAGCTGTCTTAGTTGGCCTACCCTTAGGAAAATATTGGACTGGTCTCCTAGGCCTGCCACTAGCCATACTTGCAAGCCTATATATGATATTCGGTGGAAGGATGTTACTGACAGAAACTGACCTGATTATAAAGAAGGGTATCTTATCAACAAAGACCATCCTTATACCTATCAGCCAGATAGAAATGATTAATATAGGTCAAAATCCAATCTACAAAAAATTAGGTGTCTACTCTCTTACTATCTATAAGAAGGACCCTCAGATCGGCAAAACTGTAGAGGAAACTGGTCCCTATCCTATAGGAATATTTGACAAGCTATTCGACTATTATATGAATGGTGAAATCAACTAGTAGCAAATAGAATGCAATCAGTTAGAAGTAAATAGAAATCTGTGCAAAAAATAGAAAAGATAGTGCTAGAGGATAATCCCTTGCACTATCTTTTCCATTTTTATAAGTGGGCCCTAGACCCCTTATATTGACAATTTAATTTTCCTTGTCCTTAGGACCACAAGAGCTACTACAGCAACCTCCACAGCCATCTTCATGACCACAGCCACAAGCTCCCTTCTTCCTCATTCTCTTGATAGCAAAACCAACTGCTACCGCTATTACTGCCAATACTATTAGTGTTGACACCATTGAAGTATTTCCCATGTCTACACTTCCTTTCAAAAAATACCTTACTAGTTATTTTCTGGTACGGCTCTCTTAGCTTCAACCTTATCAAACTTAGGTTTTCTAAACATTGCATAGATCATAGCAACTAAATCACTACTGCTACACCTGTCCATACTGTTGGAGCTGCACCCATTACTAGTACATTACCAAACTGATATACCATTAGGGCTATTGCATATGCAAAGCACAACTGGTAGGCTACAGCGAACCAAGTCCACTTAGCACTGTTCATTTCTTCCCTTAGAGCACCAACTGCTGCGAAACAAGGTATGCATAGCTGGTTGAATAGCATGAAGCTTAGGGCAGTTACACTTGTAAATAAAGTAGCTGCATAGTTTATTACTCCTGCATTATCAGCGCCAACTTCACCTACACCAGCGACAACACCCAATGTACCTACTACTACTTCCTTGGCTATTAGACCTGAAACTGTTGCAACTGTAGCTGCCCAGTTACCAAAGCCTAGAGGGCTAAAGACTGGTGCTAGAGTTTTACCTATAGCTTCAAGGAGTGAATGACTATTGTCAGAGAACTCAACAAATTCAAAGCTAGTAGATATATTCTTTAAGAACCAGATTACTACTGTTGCAACTAGGATTACAGTACCGGCCTTTACTATGAAGGCCTTAACCCTATCCCATACTGTTCTTAGAACATTTGAAGCAAGAGGCATATGGTATTCTGGTAGCTCCATTACGAATGGTGCTGGATCTCCTGCGAAGCGCTTAGTCTTCTTTAGCATCAAGCCTGAGATTACTACAGCTAATATACCTGAGAAGTAGCAAACTGGGGCGAACCACCAGCCCTTGCTACCTGCAAATATTGAGGCTGCAAATAGGGCAATTATGTCTGTCTTAGCACCACATGGCATGAAAGCTGCAACCATTATAGTCATCCTTCTATCATTGTCATTTTCTATTGTTCTAGTAGCCATGATACCTGGTACTGAACAACCTGTACCTATAAGGATAGGTATGAAAGACTTACCAGATAGACCAAACTTACGGAAGATCCTATCAAGTATAAATGCTATTCTTGACATGTAGCCTATATCCTCTAGGATAGCCATAAATAGGTAAAGTGTTGTGATTATTGGCAGGAATCCAAGTACTCCACCAACACCGCCTATGATACCGTCTACAACTAGGCTCTTTACCCAAGGTGCTACTCCTGCACTCTCTAGCATATTACCTACATTACCACCAATTATTTCACCAAAGAATACATCATTTACCCAGTCTGTAACTGGACCACCAACAACGGTTACTGCCACATAGTATATCAAGAACATCATGGCAGCAAAGATTGGTATAGCCAATAGTCTACTAGTTACATACTTGTCTATCTTATCACTTGTAGTAAGACCAGCTCTTCCCTTGCTTACTGTTCTTGCAACTACATCTGTTATATATGTATAACGTGCATCTGTTATGATACCTTCACCATCATCATCAAAGTCTTCCTCAGCCTTTGCTATAATTTCGTCGATATTATTTCTTTCAACAGAAGATAATTCCAATTTTTCTGTAGCCTTTGTGTCCTTTTCAAATAGCTTAACAGAATACCATCTCTTGTATTCAGAATTTGCTAGACATCCTGCACTAGCCTCTATGTCTGATAGGACCTTTCAAGCTTTTCATCATAGACATTAACTTCTTTGTGCTTTCTTCCAGCAACCTGCTTAGCAGCCTCGACTACCTTGTCTATATTCTTACCTCTAAGGGCAGATATTTCAACAACAGGATAACCAAACTCTTGGCTTAGCTTGTCAGTGTCAATCTTGTCACCATTCTTTTCAACTACATCCATCATGTTTAGGGCCAAGACCATTGGTATACCTATTTCTGATAGCTGAGTTGCCAAATAAAGATTTCTCTCTATATTAGATGCATCCATAACATCAACGATTACATCTGGCTTTTCATTAATTAAGTACTCTCTACTTACTACTTCCTCTAAAGTATATGGTGATAAAGAATAGATACCTGGCAAGTCAGTTATATTAACTTCCTTGTCCTTCTTATATACACCACTCTTTTTTTCAACCGTTACACCTGGCCAGTTACCAACATACTGATTAGATCCGGTCAAGGCATTGAATAAAGTTGATTTACCACAATTGGGATTTCCCGCTAAGGCAATTGTTATGCTCATTTCATTCCCCTTTCCATTCTTAAAATATTATTTTTCGATTTCTTCGACTTCGACACATTCTGCATCTTCTCTTCTTAATGATAGTTCATATCCTCTTACTCTGATCTGAACTGGATCTCCAAGTGGCGCTACCTTCCTAACATAAATTTCGGTATTTTTAGATAACCCCATATCCATAATCCTTCTCTTTAAAGGACCTGTGCCATGTATCTTCTTGATCACATAGCTACTACCTACTGTTGCTTCTCTCAGCGTTGTCATAATACTCCTCCTACCTTTATATTCTTTCATTGATATTGATATATATATCGTCAATATAGCATAAAAATGAACCATACAGTCCTACCGTATCGCTCATTATGCTTTTTAACTACATTTATACAGGACTTACCATTATCTTTTTAGCCAAATCTGGCCCAATTGCAACCCTACTATCCTTAATATTAATTATAAGGTTACCTGCATTTTCAGCTACAACAGTAACATTGGCATCGACAACAAACCCCATATTAGCTAATAGCTTTTTCTGGTCTCCTTCGATTTTTAATTTTTAAAAATTTTCAGTGCTACTCCCATTGGTGCTATGGATAAATTCATAGTAGTTCCTCCTCCCCAAACTGTAATTAAAAGCGTTGAATTGCTTATGAAAAAGACTTAAAACCTTTATTTCTAAATCCTAGTATAAAACATTCAGTAGCATATGTCAATAAGTTATGATAGTTTTTATCTCTTGAAGAAGTGAGTCACACTAATACTTCAATCAATACTATTATCAATCTTTTAATCCTAGTATTATTTTTTTGCTTTCATTATCATTTATTGTATTGTAGTTTATTATATTGTTTAATAAATCAATATATCGTATATAATTAGTGGCTATATAACTATATATGCCTTTAAAAAGAGACATTGGTTCTATTGAACCAGTGTCTCTATTATTTCTCTCTATATTTATTATTCCCTGGGCCTTAACCAGTACCTGTAGCTTCATCATGTCCTTGTCTATACTAGCCTTCCTTATGCTAATATTGGGCGCATTCACCTGAACATATATCCTATTGCCCTTTATTTTCATATTTCCATAGCCTGTTTCCTTCAGTCTATCTAGAACCTTATTTATCATATTTTTTGATAGACTGATCTTACCCAGCTTGGCTTCCTCTACTATAAAAACCAGCTCTTTACTTGTATTTGACAGGCCGGCACCTATGTCTACCTGAGTATTCCAAAGACCTAGCTTTAAAGGGTACTTTATCAAGATTTTCTTACCCTTTAGAGTGTAGCTAGCCTCCTGCATTTCTGCATTCCCATTGTGGGCCAAGGCATATTTAAGTAGCTTCTTGAAATTATAATCATCAATTTTTATTTCAGATACTAGCTTGCCCTTGTCCAGACTGATATTACCCAAAACCTCTCTATTATATGAGTCTATATCAACATTGTCTGATACATTCCAAAGTCTATCATCATTTTTAAGTCTGTCACTAGGCTTTAAAAAATAGGTTACCGTCAGCATCAACAAGGCAAATAAAACTGTCAACCCTATCAATATCTTTATTATCTTCTTCATAGCTTCCCTCCACAGTTTTTATTATACCACACTACGATGATTATATCTTCCTAGAGATAAAAAAAAGAGTCACCAGTAAAACCAGTGACTCTTGATTATTCAGTTGTAATTCATATACTGTTTTAACGACTATATCTTTAGCCCTTATATGTATTTAGAAATTTACAATATACTAAATATTATTTATATTTTAGTACCATCCTCTAAAGCTTCATAGCAGTAGCAACTCTCTTTACAGAATGCATGTAAGCAGCTTCTCTCACAGTTACTCCGTATTCTTCCTTTATAGCCCATAGAGCTTCGAAAGCCTTAACCATAGCTTCGTCTTCCTTAGCTTCTACTTCAGCTTCTGACCAGTAGTATCCGTATAGGTTCTGTACCCATTCGAAGTAAGAAACTGTAACACCACCAGCATTAGTTAAGATGTCTGGAGTAAGTATGATACCCTTTCTGTTAAGAACTTCGTCACCTTCTGGAGTAGTAGGACCATTAGCAGCTTCACAAACAAGCTTAGCCTGGATCTTTTCAGCTACAGCAGCGTCTATAGAGTTTTCAAGAGCAGCTGGAACTACAACGTCTACCTGTGCAGACCAGAATTCGTCCATAGATATCATCTTAGAACCTGGGAAGTCAACTAGGTTACCCTTTTCAGCTCTGTAATCCCACATAGCCTGGAAGTCTAGTCCATCTTCCTTGTATATAGCATATGGTCCAACTTCCTTAGCCCATTCAGCCACAGCAACAACTGTTCCGCCTAACTTCTGGATGTTCTTAACTGTGTAAGCACCAACGTTACCGAATCCCTGAACAGCTATCTTAGCATGAGTCATGTCCATACCCATCTTCTTAGCAGCTTCTCTTACTGTAACAGCAACACCGTATCCAGTAGCTTCGTTTCTACCAAGAGATCCACCGAATTCAACTGGCTTACCAGTTAATACACCGATAGAAGAAACACCAACTAGCTTGTTATATTCGTCAACCATCCAAGACATTATCTTACCGTTTGTATTTACGTCTGGAGCTGGAACGTCAACCTTTTCACCGATTAACTTATAGATACCATCGATGTATCCTCTAGATAATCTTTCTAATTCACCTTCAGATAGTTCAGATGGGTCAACTATGATACCACCCTTACCACCACCGTAAGGAATACCAGTTACTGAGCACTTGAATGTCATCCATATAGAAAGCGCCTTAACTTCTTCTAGAGATACGTTTGGATGGAATCTGATACCACCCTTAGTTGGTCCAACTGCATCACAGTGCTGAGATCTATATCCCTTGAACACCTTTATAGAACCGTCATCCATCTTAACTGGGATGTTAACTTCGATAACTCTTCTTGGTTCCTTTAATAGTTCATAAACCTGTGGTTCCATTCCTAACTTGTCACAAGCATTCTTAACCTGAGCCTGTGCCATTTCAAATACATTTGCCATTTGTAAGCCTCCTTAAATTTAAGATACTCTAAATTTTATTTATTCCAGAAAAACATATTTTAAGCACAAAAAGTGATTCGAAAATCCCTTTCCTCTGCTAAAGAAACATTTTTCCTGCCCTAATAGAATTATAACACATGTAAGTTAAATAGTGTATAATAATTTATATTTTTAACAATATTTTTTTAATTCAGATAAATAAAGTTTCACTTGCTAAGCTAAGTCTCTTATTTTTAGTAATTTCATAGCTTATTATTAGCTTCTTTTCTTTATACTTTTTAATAAAAAATCCATCTCAACTGACCCTATTTTAGGTATACTTTTAAAAGGATTCTTGGGTCTAGAAAGTATGTTTTTATAAATAGCAAGTAATAAAATTTAAACAGGTAAAGAGAGTAAAAATACCGAATGTGTTTCCACATTCGGTAGTCATAGTCCTACTGACCCTTAAATTCTAAATTTGCTCTTGTTATTATTCTGGTTGAGGAGCATCAACTGGACAAACACCAGCACATGATCCACAATCTATACAAGCTGAACCATCTATAACATAGATATCTCCATCAGTTATACAAGATACTGGACATTCAGCTGCACAAGCACCACAAGCTATACAAGAATCCTTAATTACGTATGCCATTTTCATTTCCTCCTAATTAATTATATTTTATCGATAGCCTTATTATAACAAACTCCCCTCTTTTTGCAATTGATTTTTTTGAAAAATAAAAAAATTTTATTTCAGCTTTAGTTTATTGATATTACAGGCTTTTTTTATTTCTAATTTTTTTAGTAATTTTTTTAATTTTTTTATCTTAATTGAGAATTATATATCTATAATTATTTATTTTTCATTATCAATTAACCCTCTTGTTATCATTAATTTATAAATGACAAAAATATAGGACAAAAGTCGTGCTTCCATCCTATATCTATATTATCTACTTATAAAATCCAATTATAGCCTAGTCTTCTACATTTTCCTTCATTAGGTAAGAAAGAGTGAATAGGCTCTCTGTTAGGTTTACATTCTCTACTATAATATTGCTTGGCACTTCAAGGTCTATTGGGGCAAAGTTCCAAATACCCTTTATGCCTGCCCTAACAAGCTTGTCTGCAACAAGCTGGGCACCATTTTTTGGTATACATACTATAGCTATATCTACATTATTTTCCCTGACAAATTCCTCTACATTATCTGAATCCATTATTTCAAAGTCTCTTATCTTTAGACCAATCATCTTTGGATTTGCATCAAATACTGCAATAGTTTCAAATCCAGCTAGCCTAAAACCTGTATAGTTAGTCAAGGCCTGGCCTAGGTTACCAGCACCAATTAAGATTGCACGGTATTTCCTATCTAGCCCAAGTATCTTTCCTATTTCCCTATGAAGGGCCTCTACATTATATCCATATCCCTGCTGACCAAAGCCACCAAAGTTATTAAGGTCTTGTCTAATCTGAGAAGCCGTAAAGCCTATTATTTCGCTTAATTCTTTTGAAGATATCCTCTGTACATCCTTTGACAGTAGGTCTGCTAAATATCTATAATACTTAGGTAATCTTCTAATTACGGCCATAGAAATATTTTTATTCCCCATTATCGTCCTCCTAGTATCCTATATTTTATAACCTTAAAAGTTAATCCTTGTTAAAAAGAGCCAACTCTAGCATTTTACACAATTATAATATATATTATACCTCATATTCGATAAATTTAAAACACTTTTTATTCTACAATTTGCTCCCATTTTTCGTATAATTTGGACAAACGCTTCTCTAGATCACTTTTTTTCCTGGTTGACCTCCCTAGTACGCTCTGGACTAGTATATACCTCTTCCTGACAAAGCATATAGTCTAGACCGCCAATTTGCTTTTCTAGTAATTCTATCTCAACTTCTATATCTTTTATTAGCTTTTTGGCCTTATTTTCGTTTTTCTTAAGCTCTTTTTCTCGTCTTCTTTCTTCCTTAATTTGAGTCTTTGTCTTGCTTGGCAGGTCTTCCATCTCTGCCAAATGACTTTTTTCAGACTCCTCTTTCTTCTTATTTTGATAATATTCGTAGTTACCCAAATATTCTTCTATTCCATTCGGCTTAAGTACCAGTATTCTATCAACAACTGTGTTAAGGAAATATCTATCATGCGATATAGTTAGAAGAGTTCCCTCATATTCCTTAAGGGCATCCTCTAGAACTTCTTTTGAATCAATATCTAGGTGGTTGGTTGGCTCGTCCAGCAATAGAAGGTTAGATTTAGAAAGGATCAACTTTAGAATCGCTACCCTGGCCCTTTCTCCACCGCTTAGGCTCCTTATGCTCTTAAATACATCCTCGCCCTCAAACAGAAAGGCTCCCAGTAAATTTCTGACCTCCGTCTGAGTCATGTGAGGATTATCATCCCAAACCTCGTCTATTATTGAATTTTCTAGATTTAGAGACTTTTGTTCCTGGTGGAAGTAGGCTATATCTACACCCTGACCAAGCTTATATTCACCCTGGTCCTGACTTTCATCCCCCATTATTATCTTAAAAAGAGTTGACTTACCCACTCCGTTTGGTCCTATTAAGGCCACCTTCTCCCCCCTATAGAGGTCAAAGTCTACACCTTCAAAAAGCTTTCTATCACCAAAGGACTTGCCTAGACCCTGGGCCTTTAGTACATCATTTCCACTGTGGTGTCTAAGAACAAAGTTGAATCTAGCCTTTTTTCTCAGTTCCTGAGGCTTATCTAGCCTGTCTACCTTATCTAGCATTTTTTCTTTAGACCTGGCCCTCTTTAGGTGCTTTTCCCTACCATAGGCCTTGAGTCTTTCGATTGATTCTTCCTGTTTTTTTATATCTCTTTGTTGGTTTTCATACTGCCTAAGTCTTATTTCCCTATTGATCTTAGCCTGCTTCTGGTAGTCTGTGTAATTACCATTATAGCTGGTAAGACGTTTGTTTTCCATTTCGAAAATTCTATTTACGGACTGGTCTAGGAAGTACCTGTCATGGGAAATTATCATTATTGTTTCCTCATAAGACCTTAAAAATGCTTCCAACCATTCTATGGCATCGGCATCTAGGTGGTTGGTAGGCTCATCTAGTAGCAGTAGGGATGGCTTACTAAGAAGGAGTTTTGCTAGTAGTACCCTGGTTTTTTCCCCTCCGGATAGGACATTTACAGGCTTGTTCATTTCCTCGTCACTAAATCCTAGTCCCTTTAGGGTTCCCCTTACTTCACTCTTATAGGCATAACCATTTTTCTTTTCGAATTCCTCGTATTTTTTTCCATAGGTATCCATGGCCTTTTTTAGCTGGTCTCCTGATGAAGACTCCTTAGCAGATAGGCTAGCTATCTGGTGTTCCAAGCTTCTTAGTTCCTCCTCTGCCTCTATCAGGTCTGAGAACACTGAAACCACTTCATCATATATGGTTTTTTCAGAATAGAAATTTGTATTCTGCTCTAGGTAGCCAAGCCTACAGTTTTTAGAGGTAAATATATCCCCCTTATCGTGGGGAAATATACCTGTTATTACCTTAAATAGGGTAGTTTTTCCCGTACCATTTACCCCTACTATACCTATCTTATCCCCCTCATTTACCGAGAAAGAAATATCATCCAGTATAGTCTCTACTCCAAAGCTCTTGGATACATTATTACACGATAACATTATCATAGGTCCACCTCCATCCTAACCCTGGTCTATCTTTAGGTTAGGAATGGCATTTAGGGACATGCCATCCCTCCTACCTGCCATATACCTATAGTAGCCTGCACAGGCTATCATGGCAGCATTATCTGTACAAAGTACAAGTGGTGGATACCTCAAGTCTATCCCCTCCTTGGCGCATAGGTCTGCCATCTGGTCTCTTAGCCCAGAGTTTGCTGCAACTCCACCTGATAGGGTAATAGTCTTATAGCCCTTATCTTTGCAGGCCTTTATAGCCTTGTCGGTCAAAACATCGACTACTGCTGCCTGGAAGGATGCACATACATCCTCTGGGACTATTTCTATATTCTTCATTTTCATTGAGTTTAAGTAATTCAATACAGAAGACTTGAGACCACTAAAGCTAAAGTCATATCCCTCTTCATGGATACAGGCCCTTGGAAAATCAATTGCCTTTGGATTGCCCCTTTTAGCTAACCTATCCACTATAGTCCACCTGGGTAACCTAGGTTCATAGCCCTTGCAACCTTATCGAAGGCCTCTCCTGAAGCATCATCCTTAGTTTTGCCCAATATTTCATACTTGCCATAGTCCCTTACCTCCACTAGGTGGGTATGACCTCCTGAGACTATCAAGGTAATAAATGGTGGCCTTAGGTCCTTGTGCTCGATATAATTAGCTGAAAGATGGCCCTCTATATGGTTTACTCCAACAAGTGGCTTACCTAGTCCAAAGGCCAGGGCCTTGGCGTAAGATAGACCAACTAGTAGGGCCCCCACTAGGCCAGGCCCATATGTAACTGCTACATGATCGATATCAGTAAGACTTAAACCTGCTATATCAAGAGCTTCCTGGACCACTGGGTCTATATTTTCTATATGCTTTCTAGACGCCACTTCTGGCACTACCCCTCCGAACTTTTTATGTATATCTATCTGGGTAGATATGATGTTGGCAAGTACCTCCCTACCATTTCTGGTAATGGCACAGGCTGTCTCATCACAGCTACTCTCTATAGCTAAAGTTATAATATCACTCACCTATTAAAACACCTCCCTGAGCTGTTTCCACATTATTATTGCATCTTCCCTATTGTTTGAATAGTATTCCTTCCTAACACCACCTGCCAAGAATCCATACTTCTTGTATAGGCCTTGAGCTACAAAATTACCAGCCCTTACCTCTAGGGTTATGGATGCAATTTTATCCTTGTCACACATGGCAATTAAGGCTTCTATAAGACCATTACCAATCTTTTTCCCCCTAAATTCCTTGTGAACTGCCACATTTGTAATATGGGCTTCATCTAATATATACCAGGCTCCAACGTAGCCCACTATCCTTCCATCATCATCCTCTGCCACAATATATCTAGATAGCTTGTTTTTTAGCTCTCCCCTAAGGGCACTATAGGACCAAGGGTCCTCAAAGGCAGAAAGCTCTACCTCATAAACACCATCTATATCATCTGTAGTCATCCTCCTATAAATCATTCTTCATAGCCCTCTGCTTTTCTTCATATTGAACCTCTGCCTGTGACTTCCTAATATACATAGGCAGTATATCATAGCAGGTATGGATGTCTTGACCCTTCTTATACTTATGCGAGGCGCAGGCACACACACTGGCTGCCCTAGATACATTGGTATTACTAGACGCCAAGTTTATGTTTGGTCCCAAGTCTTTTAACCTGTCCCTATACTTATTTATGCCTTCACCTAGTAAAATAATTTTTCCATCAAGGCCTCTTACTTCCTCTATTAGGTTGTCTATATCTACTACCCTTATATCCCTAAGAATTTCTGGGGCTTGTCCAGAGCTTTCGTATATAGCCGAATACACCTGGCTACCCTGGGCATCCAAGATTGGCACTAGTCTAGCCTTACCATCAGATAGGTTATAGGCCAAGCTTTCAAGAGAATTCACCCCTACTATTGGAAGATTTCTTACATGACCAAGGGCCTTAACAGTAGCCATTGCTATCCTTATACCCGTAAAGGATCCTGGACCTATACATACTGCCAGAAGGTCTACATCGTCTATACTTATATTGGCCAGTTGGAACAAATTTTCCAACATGGGCATTAGCTTTTGTGAGTGGGTCCTCTTGTCATTTATCACAAGTTCTCCCAACAAGTCCCCCTCTGACCATAGGGCTACGCTAGCAGCCCTAGTTGAAGTATCTAAACCCAAAATAATCATCCTCTAGCAACCTCCTCTACTAGACTCTTATAAGCCTGGCCCCTGGGCGAAAATTCTAGGCGCCTTCCCTCATCTTCATACTTTATATTTATATCCAACCTCTCATCAGGTAATATATCCTCTATTATCTGAGACCACTCAATAATACAGACCCCTTCAGAAGCAATATATTCCTCAAAGCCTATATCATACATCTCATCACTTGAACCGATCCTATATACATCAAAGTGGTTTAGCTTTAACCTACCATCCTCGTATTCATTGACTATAGTAAAGGTAGGGCTAGTTATATCTTCTCTTATGCCTAGACCAAGGGCAATAGACTTAGTAAGGGCAGTCTTACCTGCACCCAAGTCACCATTAAGACACAAGATAGCCCCTGGAAATAAAAACTTCCCTATCTTTTCCCCTAGACTGGAAGTAGCTTTTTCATTTTCTAGATAAATACTCTTCATATAGCCTCCTTATATATCAAATAATATTATTATACCACTAATAGACTCTATCTCACAAATAAATATGCTCAAAAAGACACTACCCAAGTCTATACGCCTCCAAACTCATTAAAATTTGGAAGCCCTAGACTCGGGTAGTGTCTCATTTATAAATATTATAATCAATATATGTTTATCAATCTTATGGCCCAGATGAGTGCTGATGACTCATAACTGGACTAGCAGGCTATAATTATCCTACTTACTCGCATTTCTTGCTGATAGCATACAAGCAACAGCTATAGAAACTAGCTTAGCAGACTCTCCATCAGACCTAGAGCATACAACGATTGGCACCTTTGCACCAACAACAATACCACCGAATGTCCATCCACCTAGGTACTTAGCTGTCTTTAATAATACATTACCTGCTTCTATTGCTGGAACTATTAGTATGTCTGCATGACCTGCAACTGGGTCATCTATACCCTTTACTTCAACAGCGTGTAGGTCAACAGCATTGTCTATCTGTAATGGTCCACTTACTACACAGCCCTTTATTTCACCCTCATGGTTCATTCTCTGTAGGGCAACTGCATCTACTGTAGCTGGCATCTTTTCATAGTACTTTTCCTTAGCACAGATCATTGCCACCTTTGGTAGTTCATTTCCTAGGGCATGGGCAACATCTACAGCATTTTCTATGATACCCTTCTTCTGTTCAATATCCGGTGATATAAGCATGGCACCGTCAGAAGATAGGTAGTACTTATCCCTGTTTTCATTGAATAGGATACCAACATAGCTTAGAGTCTTACCAGTTCTAAGGTTGTTCTCCTTCTTTACTACTGCCTTAAGAATTACAGAAGTATCTATCAGACCCTTCATTATTAAGCTAGCCTTACCAGCAGTAACCTGGTCAACAGACTTCTGGGCAGCATCTGCCAAGTTATCTGCATGTACCAATTCCATATCGGATATATCTAAGTTACCTTCCTTGGCAACATCTGTGATGATATTTTCATCACCAACTAGGATCGCCTTTGTAAATCCTAGATCAACCGCATTTCTTAAAGATTCTAATGTGGCTAAGTCGTGTGGGGCCGCAACTGCTACCGTCTGAATTGCATTGCCAGTTCTTTCCTTAGCTAAATTAATAAAATAATCCTGATTTATCATTCTATACACTCCTATAACATAATTCTTATTATTGTAGGGTCATTCAAAAACCACTCGTTATATATATTTTAACATATTTATAGAACAATAGTAACGTTTTCTTGAATTTTTTTGTAAATTTTTGTGTTTTTTTAACATTTTGTTTACATTTATAAACTTTTTTTCTATTGTTTTTACTTATTAAAATATATATCATCAAGTATAATAAAGCTCTAATCTATAGACTGACACTTTTTTTACAAAAAGATGTATTCCTTTTTGAACCATATTCCTCTTACCCCAGTCTGCCATATTTAATATGTGCCCTAGACTCAGAATTCAACACACTACGTATCGTAGCCAAGGCTAAGTTTATAACATCAGAAGAAGCACAAAAAGGCTGCCTTTGAGGTTATGCCAGCCCTTGCTAAAAATGGGATACGCAGTAGGTGATGGAGTCTTTGAAATATATACTCTAGAGGATGCTAGCTTCACTTGCAAGACTATAATGGATAAGGATGTTGAAGGTATAGAATTATAATTATATATAATATAAGACAGTAGGCATATTAGTTTCTCCACCTCTATGCATACTGTCTTTTTGTTTGTAGATACCCTTTACGAGGACCCAAAAAAGTCTATTTATAATAAACTCTAAATTTTATATATTATTCAGCGTTTTGCTTCTGGTATTCTTCATAAGCATATAGGGCAGCACCTATAGCGCCAGCCATCTGAGAATCAGGGGATATAAGTATATCACATTCTAATTCTTCATTAAGGGCCCTTACTATACCCTTGTTCTTACTAACACCACCTGTCATGGCAACAGGAGTCTTTAATCCACCTCTCCTTGCCAAACTAGCAACTCTAGTAGCAACAGAAGCATGTATACCTCTTATAATATTCTCTAGTGGAATCTTCTTAGCCATACATGATATAACCTCTGACTCAGCAAAAACTGTACATGTAGAACTGATTGGTGTTACTTCTGTAGACTTGGCATCTAACTCACCTAGTTCATCTAGCTTCACATCCAATACGCCAGCCATAACTTCTAGGAATCTACCTGTACCAGCCGCACACTTATCATTCATCAGAAAGTTTACAAGACCACCCTTGTCATTTAGCTTAAGTATCTTTATATCCTGTCCACCAATGTCTATGATAGTTCCAACTCCACCGAAGATAAATCCACCACCCTTGGCATGACAACTAAGCTCACTAACAGTCTTAGCAGCATTTTCATAACTATTTCTACCATATCCAGTTGATACGATTAGGTCTATTTCATCAAAAGCCTTTCCTGCCTTACCAAGTACCTCTTCTATAACTAGGTCAGCTCCCTTAGTACCAGCACCTAGGCTAACTACACCTTCACCTACAACTTCCTTACCATCCTTCATTATCACACACTTTGATGATGTTGATCCAATGTCAATACCCATTGTGTATACACTGCTCATTTTAAAACGCCTCCTGTACTCCTATATAATTTGTTTAGATTAAATATCGTCGATAGATTTTAACAATTTATTTAATACCCATTTTTTCAAAAATATAAATTTATTTCTTAACATTTTATGCGAAATTTAATTCTCTGCAATCGTTAATCATTGATAATTAAAAACAATATCAAGGATTATTTTTTTAAAACCCATCTCCTCGTCAATTATATCATATAAAAGACCCCACTTTCAATAATATTATTGAAAAATAGGGCCTCTTGTAAACTTTTAATTAAATTACTACTTATGGCTTAAGCTAAATTATTTTTTTATCAATTTTTTTCTATCTTTTTATAAAGTGGTATAGTGATTATTGACAATAATATACCCTTAATTAGGGTTAAATGGTGCTATAAACCAAAGAACGAATGATAATAGGTCCTTTACGTTTGGATTGATAGCTGTACCCATACCGATTATAGCATCTAGTCCCATGAACTGACCATAAAAAGGTAGCATCACAAAGTAGTTCATAGATGTACCTATAATAACCATTGCTATTGTTCCAAAGGCAAGCCCCTTTACCAAAGTCTTTAGGCTCTTGTCCTTCTTATAAACAAAAGATGCAACAACTACAAATGAAGATCCTACTACGATATTGGCGATTTCACCAACACCACCTGTGCTAGTTGCTGTGATTAGGTGAAGGAAGTTCTTCACTGCTTCAACTGCAAAGCCTGCCACTGGTCCCAGGGCCAAGCCTGCCACTATTGCCGGCATATCTGATAGGTCAAGCTTCAAAAAACCAGGGAATAGTGGTATCGGCATTTCTAAAAACATCAATGCATACGCTATTCCAGCCAATAGGGCTACCTTAACCATATTAATTGTAGACACTCTTCTCTTCTTTAAACTTACTGAATTAATCTTTTCCATTTTATCCTCCTATTTTTCGAGGGAAAAATAAAAATTCCTGGAGAAAATATCCCCAGGAATAACAACTTCATCACAATATACATTGTTATAAAATACTTCTCTCATCCAGACTTTACTGTCGGCTTTGAATTTCACCAAATCAGCTTGCGCTCGCGAGCTATACCGCCGGTAGAGAATTTCACCCACCCCCGAAGATTAATTATATTTAATTACAAGTTCATTATATAAGATGCCTGACTAAATGTCAATCTTTTTTTCATTAATATTTTAATCCTACTTGTCCTGGCTAACATCCCTCATGGAGAGAGACACCCTGCCCTTATCCTTGTCTATTCCTATAACCTTTACCTTGACTATGTCTCCAACTGTAAGTAGGTCTGATGCATTTTTTACCCTCTTGTTTGATATCTTTGATATATGGACTAGTCCATCATTTTTTATACCTATATCGATAAAGGCTCCAAAGTCTACAACATTCCTAACCGTACCATTTAAGACCATGCCCTCTTCTAGGTCTTCAAGCTTCATGACATCCTTTCTAAGGATAGGCTTAACTCCGCTTTCCCTTATATCCCTACCAGGCTTTTTGATTTCTTCAAGTATGTCTTTTAGGGTCGCCTTACCTACACCAATATCTGAACTAAGCCTGTCTAGTCCATAATCCTTGACCCTTTTATTTAATTGGTCTAATCTTGATTCGGCCACATCATCTAGAGTGTAGCCTAGTAGGTCTAGCATGGCTAAGCAGGCCTCGTAGGACTCTGGATGAACACCTGTATTGTCCAGTGGATTTTTGGCATTAGGAAGCCTTATAAAGCCGGCAGCCTGTTTGAAGGCAGCCGGTCCTAGCCTCTTTACACTCTTAAGGTCATTTATATCTTCAAAGTCTCCATTCTTATTTCTATAGGCAACTATATTCTTGGCAAGACTGGAAGATATACCTGCAACATGCTCTAGTAGGGAATATGATGCTGTATTTGCATCTACACCAATCTGGTTAACAGAGTCTTCTACTACCCCATCCAAGACCTCAGTTAGTCTCTTTTCATTTACATCATGCTGGTACTGGCCTACGCCTATACTCTTAGGTTCTATCTTTACCAGCTCAGCCATTGGGTCTTGTAGCCTTCTTGCTATTGATATGGCCCCTCTTATAGATACATTTATATCTGGGTGCTCCTCATTGGCCAGCTTGGAAGCTGAGTAGACTGAAGCTCCTGCCTCATTGACTATAAGATAGGAAATAGGTCTATCAATTTCACCTATCATTTCAGCTACAAATTGTTCAGATTCCCTTGAAGCTGTACCATTACCTATAGATATTATATCAACCTTATGTTTTTCAATTAATCTCTTAAGGATTGACTTTGCTTCCTCCACCTTATTTTGTGGCTTGGTTGGATATACTGTTGTAAAGTCCAATAGCTTCCCATTTTTATCAACCACTGCTATCTTACAGCCAGTCCTATAGGCTGGGTCAAAGCCCATTACTACTGCATTTTTGATCGGCGGCTGCAAAAGTAGGCCTTGGAGATTTTTACCAAACACCTTGATGGCCCTTTCCTGGGCTAGGTCTGTCAAATGGTTTCTAACTTCTCTCTCTATTGCTGGGAAAATCAACCTCTTATAGGCATCCTGGGCAACCTCTTCCAAAATTGCTTCATTACCCACATTCTGAGGACTCTTATATGAAGCAATAATCTTGTCTATCATCTGCTGGTCATCAAGCAAAACCTTAACAGTCAAAAAGCCTTCCTTTTCTCCCCTGTTTATGGCCAGGGTCCTATGTGGAAGTATATCTTCTACCCTCTCAGTAAAGTCATAGTACATCCTATAAACAGAATCCTCTTCTAGCTTGGCCTTTGACTGGATCTGGCCTCTTTTCAAGGCCTGGTTCCTTATATACTTTCTAATTTCCGCATCGTCACTCATTACCTCTGCAAGTATGTCTCTTGCACCCCCTATAACCTTTTCGATATCATCTAGTCCCTTTTCTGAATCGACAAACTTCTCTGCCTCTTTCACTATATCTAGGTTCTTAGATAGGAGTATCATATTGGCTAGTGGCTCTAGCCCCCTCTCCTTGGCTATAGTTGCCCTAGTCCTCTTCTTCTGTTTAAAAGGAGCATATATATCCTCTACCTCCTGTAGGGTCTTGGCCTTGTCTATAGCATCCACTAGGGCCTTGTCTAGCTTATCTTGTTCGTCTATAAGCCTCTTTACATCTTCCTTCCTTTCCTCAAGATTTCTAAGGTAGGTCAACCTGTCTCCAAATTCTCTCAGCTGGACATCTGTCATCTCCCCAGTCATTTCTTTCCTATATCTTGCTATAAAGGGAATTGTATTTCCTTCATCTATTAGCTTTATTGTATTTTCAACCTGATTTGGACCTAAGCCCATCTCTTTTATTAGTATTTCTTTAATATCCATAATTTCCTCTTTTACCCATATCATTGCCTGCAGGAGGATTCTCTATACCTTTTGCTTTAGGTATTGGAACATAAAATTATCCAATTTCCCATCCATAACCGCATCTACATTTGCATTTTCTTCATTTGTCCTATGGTCCTTTACCAGCTTGTAGGGTTGGAACACATAGGACCTTATCTGGCTTCCCCAGGTAATTTGCGAATACTTGCCCTGGAGGTCTTCTATCCTCTCCTTATTTTCCTCTTCCTTTAGCTGGATTAGCTTGGCCATCAAAAGCTTCATGGCTATATCCTTGTTGGAGTGCTGGCTTCTTTCATTCTGACACTGGACTACTATACCTGTAGGTATATGTGTAATCCTTACAGCAGAATCCGTTGTATTTACATGCTGGCCACCTGCGCCCGAAGACCTATATGTATCTATTTTTAGGTCTGCCTGGTTTATCTCCACACTTATATCCTCATTTAATTCAGGTATTACATCAATCGATGCAAAGGAGGTGTGTCTCTTGCCTGATGAATCAAATGGAGATATCCTAACCAATCTATGGACCCCCTTTTCACTTTTGAGGTAACCATAGGCATTTTGCCCCTGGACTAGTATGGTTGCTGCCTTTATACCTGCCTCAGGGTCAGAACTTAAATCGATAAGCTTGACCTTGTATCCACTGGATTCAGACCACCTAATATACATTCTCAAGAGCATTTGAGCCCAGTCCTGGGCATCTAATCCTCCAGTCCCAGAATTCACAGATAAAATTGCATTATTAGAGTCATACTGGCCACTAAAGAGCATTTCCATTGTCATACGGTCCAGATTTTCCCTGGCATCCTTCACCTGGTCGATGATTGAACTTTCCAATTCCTGGTCTTGCTCTGACCCTTCATCCTCACTTAACTCTAGTAGTATATTTATGTCCTCTATAGACGTTATCAGCTGACTATACTGTGACAGCCTGACTTCTATTGTCTTATTTTCTTGAAGTATTTTGTTGGACTTGTCAGTATCCTCCCAAAAGTCTTGTTGGGCCATCAATTTCTCAATGGTCTTCTTCCTTTTCTCTAGACCCCTCAGGTCAAAGTGACTCACCCAATTCTTTGGCCTTTTTAATCATTTCTTCGTATTCAGACTTATAATCTTGAATGTTGATCAACCTTATCACCCCTTCACACTTTCTTCATTTCATTTTTTTATTATAACACAAATGCACGCCATAAAAATATGGCGTGCATTGATAAAAAAAATTAAAATTTTAGAAAGGCTCTTGCCTAATTAAGCATTCATACAGTTCTGTACTTTACCAGTTTCGATTTCTACCTTAAGGTTGTCAAGGGCAGTTGAAACCATATTATCTACTGCAGTTTCAGTAAAGAATGCGAAATGTCCTGTCAACACAACATTGTCCATTGACATTAGCGTTTCAACTACTGTTCCTTCTATCTTCTTAGGGTCTATCTTCTGGTTTACGTATAGAGTTTCGCATTCTAGAACGTCTAGAGCTGCTCCCTTTAGCTTTCCAGTTTCTAGAGCTTCTACTACATCGTCTATGTTTACTAGACCACCTCTACCAGTGTTAACTAGGATAGCATGATCCTTCATGTGCTTTATTCTATCCTTGTTTATGATATGGTGAGTTCCATCAGTTAGTGGTAAGTGAAGTGAAACAACGTCAGCTTCTTCTAGTAAAGCTTCTATTGTATCTCTATACTCAAGGATTCCATCTGCTCCTGGGTTTCTGAATTCGTCAAAACCTATAACCTTAGCACCTAGTCCCTTGAATAGAGTTGCAGCTGTAAGACCTATTCTACCAGTACCTACGATACCTACTGTACAGCTTCTGATTTCCTTAGAGATAAGGTCCTTATTCCAAGTGAAATCACCCTTAAACTGAGCTGATCTAATATGTCCTATATTTCTAAGTAGTGTCATAGCATGTGTAACAGCTAATTCAGCTATAGCATTTGGAGAATATCTTGGTACATTTGTTATAGAGATTCCGTATTCTCTTGCAGTCTTAAGGTCAAACATGTCAACACCGGCAGTTCTAGATGCTATCTGAGTTAGTCCAAATTCCTTCATCTTCTTGAAGATTTCTTCATCCTTAACTGGTATAACCTGCTGAGTAGTTATTCCATCATAGTCCTTAGCCTTTTCGATTGATTCTGGTGTGATTAGACCATACTCTAAGTCTACCTGAACTCCATTTTCTTCTGACCATTTTTTAAATGCTTTTTCTTCGTAACCCTGTACATGATATGCTAAAATTTTCATAATGCTGCCTCCTAATACACATAAATTTACTTTTAAACTAATAAAAACATTAACTAATAATTTTTGATTGTTCTTTTTTTAAATATTTTTTTCTATTGATTAAAAACGTTTTCTTGACTTCTTACTTAATAACACAATTTTTATAAACACATAAATATTAAAAACACAAATTTTATATCACTTTTATGATAATAATAAATTTTTTTAACTATCAATATTAAAAACACAGCTGAATTAATATTTCAGTTAAAAACTATGGCAATAGGTCGCCATATACTAGATACGGCGACACAACTACCACTATATAGTTTGTAGATTAAAAATTCTACTTAAATTACTTAACAGCCTTTAAAGCTTCAAGTATTTCTGGTATTACCTTGTAAAGGTCACCAACGATACCATAATCAGCAACACCGAATATTGGAGCATCTGGATCCTTGTTTATAGCTATTATAAGGTCAGATTCCTTCATACCAGCTAAGTGCTGTATAGCTCCAGATATACCACAAGCTACATATAGGTTAGGCTTAACAGTAACACCTGTCTGTCCTACCTGGTGAGATCTGTCTATCCAACCAGCGTCAACAGCTGCTCTTGAAGAACCAACTACACCGCCTAAAGCTTCTGCTAATTCAGCTATAACCTTGAATCCATCTGGAGTTCCTAGTCCCTTACCTCCAGATACGATTATGTTAGCATCTGTTAAAGATACCTTTTCGTTAGCAGACTTAACGATTTCTAACACCTTAGTTCTGATATCAGATTCCTTAAGATCTATGTTTAGCTTAACAACTTCACCAGTTCTAGAGTCGTCCTTTGCAGCCTTGTCCATAACACCAGGTCTAACTGTAGACATCTGAGGTCTGTTGTCTGGGCATATGATAGTAGCCATTATGTTACCACCAAATGCTGGTCTTGTCTGCTTAATCTTACCATCTTCTGGATCTATTTCTAACTTAGTACAGTCAGCTGTAAGACCAGTGTTTAGTCTAGAAGCTATTCTTGGAGCAAGGTCTCTACCTATATGAGTAGCACCAACTAAAACTATTTCTGGCTTGATTTCGTGAACAGCATCAACTATAACCTTAGTGTAGGCATCAGTTGTGTAGTTCTTTAAAAGAGCATCATCAGCTACATATACAGTTTCAGCACCGTAGCTAATTAATTCTTTTGCTAGTTCGTCCATATCCTGACCAAGAAGTATAGCATTTAACTTAACTCCTCTAACGTCAGCTAATTTTCTACCTTCTCCTAGTAATTCAATTACAACTGGAGTAAGTTTTCCCTGTCTCTGTTCAGCATAGACCCAAATGTTCTTGTACTGATTCAATTCATTTCTATCCATAATACTCTTCTCCTATAAACAATTAAATTATATAATATGTACAGCCTTTAATTCGTTTACAACCTTAGCTGCAACTTCCTTTTCAGTTCCTTCTAGTATAACTCCCTGACCCTTTACTTCTGGTGTAAATGATCTAAATACTCTTGTAGGTGATGCCTTAAGACCAACTTCAGTCTTTTCTATATCAACATCATCTATTGAAAGAACCTTAATTTCCTTTTCATAGGCTTCGAATATTTTATCTATGTACATATGTCTTGGTTCGTTAAGTTCCTTAACAGCTGTTAGTAGAGCTGGCATCTGTAATTCGATCATTTCATATCCATCTTCTAACTGTCTCTTAACTGTAAGCTTCTTACCGTCAACTTCTAGACCTTCTACATATGTAACCTGTGGTATTCCAAGCTTTTCAGATATCTGAGGACCAACCTGAGCTGTATCTCCGTCTATCGCCTGTCTACCAGCCAATATTAAATCATAATCTCCAATAGCTCTGATTCCTGCTGCTATTGCATTTGAAGTAGCCCATGTATCTGAACCACCGAAAGCTCTATCTGATAGTAGAACTGCTTCGTCAGCTCCCATAGCTAAACACTCTCTAAGCATTACATCTGCCTGCGGAGGTCCCATTGACACTACTGTGATATGAACATCTTCATTAGCATCCTTGAATGCTAGAGCCTGTTCCAACGCGTTTGCATCGTCTGGGTTTAATATACTTGGTACACCTTCTCTTATTAATGTGTTTGTTTCTTTATCAATTCTAACTTCTGTTGTATCTGGTACTTGCTTTACGCATACTATGATCTTCAAAATTCACACCACCCTCTTATTTTAATACATTTCCTGCGATTACTATCTGCTGAACCTGAGAAGTTCCTTCGTAGATAGAAAGGATTCTAGCATCTCTGTAGATTCTTTCTATTCTGTAGTCCTTAACAAATCCGTATCCACCATGTAGCTGTAATGCCTTATAAGCAACTTCATTAGCTACTTCTGCAGCATAGTACTTGGCCATAGATGATAGAAGAGCAGGGCTCTGCTTGTTATCCTTTAACTGAGCTGCCTGATGTACTAAAAGTCTAGCAGCTTCAACCTTAGTAGCCATATCAGCTATTGTAAACTGAGTGTTCTGGAACTTAGAAAGTGTCTTACCAAACTGAACTCTTTCCTTAGTGTACTTTATTGCTTCATCTAGAGCAGACTGAGCAACACCAACTGCCTGAGCAGCAACACCTATTCTACCAGCTTCAAGAGTATTCATCATTACCTTGAAACCTCCACCTAGCTTACCAAGTAAGTTTTCCTTTGGAACCTTAACATTTTCAAATATAAGGTCTGATGTTCTAGTACCTCTGATACCCATCTTATCTTCGTGTGCACCATGAGAGAATCCTTCCCACTTAGCTTCTACTATGAAAGTAGATATTCCTCTAGTTCCTTTACCCTTTTCTGTTACAGCAGTAACTATAGCGAAATCACAGAAAGGACCATTAGTTATCCAGCATTTTCTACCATTTAGTATATAGTAGTCGCCTTCAAGTACTGCAGTTGTCTGAGTAGCACCGGCATCTGAACCAGCTCCTGGCTCTGTAAGACCGAATGCACCTACAAGCTTACCTTCTGCAAGTGGCTTAAGGTACTTCTGCTTCTGTTCTTCAGTACCGAAGTTAATTAGTGGAAGTGCAACCAATGATGCACCTGCAGTTACGTAAGTACCACAAGAAGCATCTGCTCTTGATATTTCTTCCATAATTAGCGCGTATGAAACATAATCAGCTCCCGCACCACCATATTCCTTTGGTACGATTGGGCAAGAGAATTTATATCTAGCTAGCTTGTCAATAAATTCCTGTGGCATATCAAGGCCTTCTCTGTCCATTTTTTCAGCTAAATCAGTATCATACAATTCACGCTGGCAAAAAATCACTAACTGATTTTTTTACTAATTCATGCTCTTTTTTTAGTATCATTTTTAACCTCCAAAAATTTGATTACAATTACGCTAATATTTCAGCGAATGTTTGTATTCTTGTTCTAATTTGTTCTATGCTAGTTGTTCCCTGTTCAATCTCAATAAATAGGTGAGGTACTCCTGCCTCTTCCATATCCTTCTTGAAGATTGGATAGTCATACTCTTCTGGGTCACAGAATTTCATTAGTGCGTAAACAACGCCATCAGCGCCTAGCTTCTTAGCATCTTCTGCTACCATTCTTCCCCTTAGCTTAGCAGGGTCGTATGCTAGTGAACATCCTTCAACGTCAGCCCACCACTGTGCCATTCTTTCTAATGCACTTCCACCTTCTGGAACTAGAGTTCTGAACTGTCTAGTTTCCTGAGCAACATCATCAGCCACTATAGCCATGTTGTTTGCCTCGAATACTTCTAACAAGCCCTTATCATCTAGTACTATACCAGAAGTGATTATCTTCTTGCCCTTAAAGTCTTCCTTAGGCATAGCCTTTAGGCCAGCAACTAAATCTTTAACTAAAGCTGTATGTTCTTCAACCTTCATAAAGTGAGCACTCTTTAATACGTAATTTCTTACTATAGGAGTGATTGTATTTAGATAGTCAGGAACCAACTTAACAAACTCATTCATTGCTTTTCTGTGTTCATTGTAAACTGCTATACTAGCCTGGATGCTTTCATCAGTTATTTCGTGTCCACAGATCTCTTCTAACTTAGTCTTCACTGTAGTGTATTCACCAACTAAGTAGTCTTTACCAGCCTGGATCTTTCTGTTCTGAGGGAAGGCAAAACCTATCATAGGTATGTCCTTAACACCAGACTTCCAGTTCTGAGTAAGTGTTATAAGTGTATCACAGTGACATGGTATTATAGCACCTGACAAGCCCTTAAAGCTTCCCTTTAGACCATATTCCATGATAGCCTGAATTATAGAACAACAGAATGCTGGGAAGTATTCCTTAGCTCTTTCTATTGAAGTGTTACCACCCCATGTTCCCATTGGTATCATTCCACCTGCGTGAACTATTTCTCTTGGAGTGTATACTGGGAAACATCCTATAACTTTCTTACCTTCTTTAAGATATTCATCTAATAATGCATTTGGGTTATTTGCAGCATATTCGAATTTTGCAATCAATTCATTAACAGTCATTACTGAGCACCTCCATTGTTCTTTCTTTCTTCCATAACTTCTACTAGTCCTTCTAGTCTTGTTTCAAACTGTGCCTTAGCGAAGTTTCTTGGGTCGGCCTGGTCACCATCAAATCCTGCATATGGTAATCCAGTCTGCTCAGCTATTCTTCTCTGCATTTCGTACTGTACGAAAGACATCAACTTACAGCTTCTGTTCATATGGTAGAAAGCACCATCACAGTTTCCACCCTTAAGAGCGTTAACTCTGTACTCTACCATAGTTTCTATATTAACATTGTTGAACATTGTACTATAAGCTCTAGCCATTCCATCTAGGGTCGTTCACATCGTAAATCAATGCCCAAGCGTGTGGATAAACTGAACCAGTCATGTTTACACCCTGCTTAGATAGAGACTTCATCTTGTAACCGATATGTGGCCAACATGGAATACCTTCCATCATGATTCTGAACTTTTTCTTCACCTCTAAATGAAGTCTGTCCAGTCTTAGCATTTTCCTCAAGCTCTTCTATAAGTAGCTTAAATGCCTCAGTAGTTTCCTTTTTACCTCTAGCTGCAACTATAGCTGCCATGTAGTTGAATAGGTCGAAACCATTCATTGGAGATGGGAAGTTACCTTCTGGTAGACTCATTGAGTACTTCCATAACTTACCATTTTCAGAAGATATCTTCATAACTTCTTCTAATCTCTTTGGATCGAATTTCTTGCCTGAAATTTCTTCAAACTGCCTTATAGCTTCTTCAAACTGTCCTCTTAGGTACTTGATTCTATTTTCAGTAACCTCAGTTTCTAGGTTGTAAGCTGTGTCTATCATTATAAGAGGTATATTTAATTCTCTAGAGATATTTTCATACCACTTTATAACTTCGTTACAAATGTTGTTACAACAACATAGGAAATCTGGCTTTGGCATTGGTAGAGCATCTGAGTGTCCCTTTAAAAGAACACCGAAGTTTGTTCTAGCGTATGCACATAAGTCATTTGAGTAACCTTCGCCTTCAGATAGCTCGCAAAGTTCCAGTGATTCTCTCTTTGCCGCAACACCTGCTGCGTGGTTTTCAGGATATAATAACTGAAGATCAAATATTTCAGCTAATTCCTGAGGGAAAACTGATGTTGACCAACCTACTGGTCTACCAGCTTCCTTTTCTTTAAATGCATTATCGTACTGTGCCTGCAATAAGTCAGCTATGGCTGTCTTTGCATCTTTCTTTACATTTGCTTCCATCATCAACACCTCCAAAATTCTTTACTTAATGATACCTTTTTCCTTCAATTCATCGAATTCAGCACCACTAACACCAGCACCTTCAAGTACTTCCTTAGTATGTTCACCAAACTTAGGAGCTCTTATGTATTCGCCTCTCTTGTTTTCTGTGAACATAACTGGTGTGTTGAATACAACACCTTCATTACCACTTTCAAATGTATGTTTGATTAAGACATCATTAGCCCAGCACTGTTCGTCATTAAGTATTTCGTCAGTTGTAGCCAGCTTTTCATAAGGGATACCAGCTGCCTGAAGTCTTGCACACCATTCATCTATAGGTCTCTTTATAAATTCTTTTTCTAATATTTCAACAAATTCTTCTACATAGTTTACCGCACTCTTAAGTGTACTATACTTTCCGCCGATTAAGTCAGGTCTTTCGATTACTGTATTACAGAAGTTAGCAAACCACTTGTCATACTGCATGAAGGCGATCTGTAACCATCTATCATCTGCACACTTGAATGTAGTGTTGATTGGGTTAGGTGGGTTCTTTCTAGTAATTGGCATTCTGTATCCATAGTGAGCTGCAGAAACCATGATACCCATACCAAATACAGCTGTATGGAATAGAGAAACTGTTACTCTTTCTCCCTTACCAGTCTGTTCTTTTTTACGTAGGGCTGCTAGTACACCTGCTGCCAAACTCATACCTGCATAGTGGTCACCTAGACCTGCTACTGGGTTACATGGAGAACCGCCTTTTTCCATCAAACTCATTGCTACACCACCTCTAGCGAAGTAAGCTGTATAGTCGAATGCTGGATTGTCCTTGGCTGGTCCATTTTCACCGTATCCTAGTAAGTGAGCATATATAATGTGTGGAGCTCTCTTCTTAACTTCTTCATAGTTAAGACCACTTCTGTCAAGAGCCTTCTGTCTTGTATTTGTCAAGAAAATATCTGCATCATCAAGTAACTTGTAGATAACTTCAACACCTTCCTTAGTACCAGTGTCAATTACTATACCCTTCTTACCTGAGTTTTCGATTTCAAACATTGGATTTTCTTTTTCATCAGTTGGGAAACACCACTGTATACCAACAAATCTCATTGTGTCTCCGAATGTAGGTTCAATCTTTATAACTTCCGCACCCCAGTCAGCTAGCAATCTACCACATATTGGCGCTGCAACGAAGTTTGCGTACTCAATTACTCTTACACCTTCCAAAGGTAATCCTATTTTTTTGTCATTTTCTCTACCTCCCAAAAAATTGATAATTTAATATAATTTGAAGTCCCTGACTTTCTACCTCTTATATAAGCAAATACCGTGCCAACTTTTCAACTTATATCTTTTTACAAATAATTTTTCATATTTTTTTATAAATATATAGCTGCATATATTTTTACTAAAAGCTACTGAATCTAATAGGCTAGTATGAGGTAGGCAAAGCTTTTGCCAAATATAAAAAAAGCCTTTTTCACAAAGAAAAACACCTCTTTTGAGCTTATTTTTATTGAAATCAATTATTATTATATGGCATTTTGCAAATATATAAGGTTTATTTTTTTGCATTTTGCAAATAAACTTTTATTTAAAACTGAAATATTATTTTATATAGGTTAATAAAATAACATTTTTCTATCTTTTATTAACTTAATGATGTTTTTTTAGTAAAAAGCCATGTTTTTATTTCTTGAAAGCCTTTTTTTCTATAAAAAGAGGATATTTGCATTTTGCAAATATCCCCTAAAAAATACTAATTTTTGTTTAATATTCTACACTTATTTTTTTAAATTTGCTGGAGATTACTCTACTTCCTCACCATCTAGAACTCTCTGTCCATACCACTTATGGTCTGGATGTTCTCTCTTGAACTTTCTATTTTTGTAAACCCCAATTGTCAAGAATGGTATTACTATAACGAATATACCTAGGTAACCACAGTAACCATATCCAAATTTAACTATGTTTGTAAGACCTGTAGATGAGATAAACACTGCAACTATTATGATCATCGCTGCTGTAAATACCCTTCTTTTTTGTCTAGTCTTTAAGAAAGTTAGCTTTTCGTGTTCTTCAAACCTATTAACCAAACCGAATATGCAAGTTACACCTGTTGATATCAAGCATAGGAATAGGGATACCTGGTAGGCAACTGCTATAGCAGGGCTACCTGTATGCTTAGCAACGAATAAAGTTGGAAGAGTCATCTGACCTGCCGCACTAAACTCCTTGAACCAACCTAGTAGCATTGTAACTGCTAGACACAAGGCAACTGCATTCATTAGGAAAGAAAGTGCCATCGCTGCTGTAGCCTGTTTTTCATTCTTTAATAGTTCTCTAGAAGCCGCAGCCAGTGATGGTATTACAACTGACTGGAATCCGGCATATGTAAAGATTAGGATAAATGGTTTAATAGAAGAACCTCCCCAAACCTCTCTAGCTGATATGATACGTCCAATTTCACCAGTTCTCATGCTAATACCTGTTAGGAATATGGCCAAACAACATATCATGATTATAATTGACATTATACCTGCTGCACTTGATACAACAACTGCACCGTATACAGTAAGAATCAACAATACAAGACCTACTATTATAATAGATACGATGTAAGGTACCCCCATTGTCTGGAATACTGCTGCTGCACCTGCAATTACTGCACCAACGGCAATTATAACCATTAGGTAATAATAGATTTCCCATAGTATTTCTAGCTTTGGATATGGGTCCCAAAGATGCTTAAATAATTCCTTATAATTCTTACAGTCGTAGTTATTGTACATTACAATCGCTTCTCTTAGAGTAACTGTCAACAATACCATGGCTAAGATCGCAGTAATTGGTGCTGTCCAACCAAACTGAACATAATACTGTGTCTCCTGGTTTCCTGTAGCAAAACCTCCGCCTGCGTGCGAACCAAATAATACGGCCGCTACACCAAATATAGCGCCAAATGATCCAATCGTTTTAGCTTTTTTCATGTCAAAATTCCTCCTTTAATTATTGAAAAGCATATTTAATACCTCTCGTAATTATTTAAAAGCAAATTTTGTGCAAAAATCGCCTTAGCCAGTTTATTAATCAAATTTATGCTAGCTAAGGCGAATATTTAAAATATATTGTAATTTGTATTTTCTTTTTATTTTCTAAAGATACTAAAAGAAGTATTAATTATATTAATCCTGTTCTTTTCTCCTCTTAGACAATAGGCCTATACCACCTAGTATAGAAAGTCCTCCTATGGCAAGTAGGCTATCATTTTTACTAGTACCAGTCTTTGCTAACCTCTTACTATAGTCGTAATCAACCTTTTTCTTTTCCACCTGAGTCCTTGGCTGAGGCTGTGGATCTGGTTTTACATCCGGCTGTGGATCTGGTTTTACATCCGGTTGTGGATCTGGTTTCACATCTGGTTGTGGGTCTGGCTTTACATCCGGTTGTGGATTTGGTTTAACATCCGGTTGTGGGTTTGGCTGTGGGTTTGGTTGAGGATCTGGTTTTACATATCCAAGTTCCAAAACATTAGATTCAACCTTTTTAATTGGTAGTGCACTAGACAATGGTATGATACTAATTCTACCTGCATTGGCAAAAACATTCCCTTCCACGGATCCCTTTACTGTTAAAACTGTTTGACCATTAGTTTCTGCCAACTCTTTTGCCTTATCCTGGGCAATACGGATTACCATCTTATTGATTTCTTCATCGCTCTTGCCTGGGAATAACTTCTTAAGATCAGCTGATGTAAGCGAACGAAGTGTCATATTACGCACAATAGTTTCTGCTATAGACTTGCCCTCATCTGCTACTACATCACTCTCAGCAATACGTTCATTGGCTCTACTATCGCTATCCTGAGCCCCTGACGATCTAAGAATCATTCGAATGGTTATATTCTTATACCCCTTTGTCTCTATACCAAAAGTAACCTTAGGATCAGTATTGCTTACTAGGCTATTAAAACTATCCTTTGTGTTACCCAAGGCCACGTCACTTGGAGAAAATACATTCAAGGCTTCTTTATTTTCGCCATTTACGCCTAGGGCATATACTGGTCTCCATGAGTAGCCATTAAACTCTGCAAAGAACTTATCTGGTACAACCATATCCTTATCTAGGTTTACATTTAAGTCTACATATGTGTAAGTCTTGTCGTTTTTATCAAGGCTAAACTGATTACCCTTGTAAGTATTTGATAAAACTGGACCAACATAACCTACATTAGGGTTACGATATACTAACATAGCAGTAGTCTTATCCATTTCAAACTCAGAAGTTAAAACAACTTCATTTACCTTTGTAGTATCATTATTTTCTGGCTTATATACATCAAGAATTTTACGAGTGTCACCAGTAATAGTTTCTTCATTTAGGTTGGTGTTTGGTAAAACATCATCTGCCTTCACACCAGCATCAATCTTTACCTTGTTATCCTCGATCGCAAACTTATCCATTCCACTAAGAAGACTTAAACCCATACCAAATGTACTGTCCGGTAATGGTGTATCCTGGTCATTTAAACTAGAGTATACTCCATATAGCTTCGAGTCCCCTCCTATACCATTAGGAAAGGCTGTTGCAACAGTATCTTCTGGAGAAAACAGTCTAGCTCCTTCAGCTATCTTTCCATCTACCGGTGGCTTATCAGACCAACCAAGGAAGGTCTTTGCAATACCACGGAATAGGCCTGGATTAGCAAGTGGGCTACCTAGCTTATCTGTTCCTGTTGTATAATTACCTACTGTATCATTTTTAACCCTAGATTCATTTGTCCACTGACCGATAAGGCTTACAGACCCATTATAATTGGCTGTTGGAGTACTTGCTGGGGCACCCGTCGGAGTACTTGCTGGAGTACTTGCTGGAGTACTTGCTGGGGCACTCGTCGGAGTACTTGCTGGGATACTTGCTGGAGTACTTCTAGCAACCCTCCTAGATCTTGTAGGACTTGCAGACTCCAGGCTATCATTAGCCTGACCACTAGCTGTAGTCGTTTCTGAAGAGCCTGCTAGGCCACCAGCTTCTTTAGTCTCTGTTGATGTAGCTGGACTTTCACTAGAGCCTTCAGCCACCTTGTTACTGCTGTTTGAAGCAGAGTTTGTATTGTTTATATTACTTGTCTGGCTAGCTCTTGTTGATTCTGCTGAACCTCTATCAGAGCTCACTAGCCTAGTTTCATTATTACTAATATTAGCTGTGTTATTTGTTTCGCTAGCTATAACTGTAGCAGTTTCTCCTGTTTCCAAGGCATGTATATTTACTTCACTATTTGCGAAAAATACCATTGCAGTAACAGCAACACCTACTACACCAAGCTGGTGTCTTTTTATGGAGTGACGCGATGTCTTGTCTCCATTTACTTTTCTTTTCATCTCCTTCATTTAATTCCTCCATCTCTCCGTTTTAATATGTTAAAATAAAATATATTATATTCTATTCCTCTTTTTATACCTTGTAAATCACTTATATAAATAAAAATCCCTAAAAAGGGAATTTTTATTATTTTTTTATAGGGTAGATGGATTTATAGCTATCAAGTCGATTTTTATTTATATTTCAGAATTTTTTTCAATGATTTCGAGATATATCACAAATATATTTCAAATATTTATAGCTTTATATATCCACTTTTTTTATTTTTCTATACACAGTGGACGGATTTATACCCACTGCCTTGGCAGCCTTAGTTATATTTCCATATTTTTTAACTGCATTCTTGAGGATTTCTTGTTCAACCAGCCTATGGGCATCATCTATATTCATAATATCCTTTATCACCAGGCTAGTATCCCCCCTATCACCTCTTATAGTAGAAGGCTTATCTTCAATCTTTTTACTTTCTATTATATCCTCATTGCTTTCAAGAGTAAGAATCCTTTCGACCTGTTCCAGGTAGATATTTTCCTGTGGTGACAGGATAACCAGTCTTTCTACCACGTTTTTAAGCTCTCTTATATTACCCTTCCAGTCGTTTTCTACCATCCTAGCCCTGGCCTCAGTTGACAAGCTTACATTCCTATTATACCTTTCATTGAAGTAGTTTATATAATAGTCTGTAATAGGCAGGATATCATCTCTCCTGTCTCTTAGAGGTGGCACAACTACTGGTATTACATTTAGTCTATAGTAAAGATCCTGCCTAAAGATTCTTTCGTCCCTCAGTTCATCAAGGGTCTTGTTTGTAGCACATACATACCTTACATCTATATGCTTGGACTTGGTGCTACCAATCCTCATTATGGCATTTTCCTGGATGGCACGCAGGAACTTTTTCTGGGTCTTAAGTGGCATCTCTCCTATCTCATCTAAGAATAGGGTGCCGCCATCAGCAGCCTCCATAAGCCCCATCTTACCTTCCTTATTGGCCCCGGTAAAGGCTCCCTTTTCATAACCAAAGAGCTCTGACTCTATCAGTTCCTCAGGTATAGAGGCACAGTTAATGCTTACAAAAGGACCATTACACCTCTTACTCTTAGACCAGAGGCTCCTAGCTATTATTTCCTTACCAACACCAGATTCTCCCATTATAAAGATAGAGGCATCTGAAGGTGCAACCCTCTCTACTATGGCCTTTACCTGCTTCATCTCTTCACTGGCACTGATATATTCAACTACATTTTCATTATTTTCACTAGATATCTTGGCTAGGTTTATCAACCTGGATACATCACGGCCTGTCAAAACTCCTCCCTTGAAGTTGCCATTTACATCATAGTGGGGAATCGCAGTATAGGATATAACCTTGCCATTTGGGTATACGATCTCCCTATAGACCTTCTTCTTTTTTTCTATCATCTCAGTAATGACAGGATTTGAAACTTTGCCATCTTTAACTAACTCATCTATACTCTTTTTCAAAACATCCTTTCTCTTAAAGGGCAGGATCTGGTCACAGATGCTATTCATCTTCTGCAATATACCCATTTCATTAAAGACAACGATTATCTCATCTATATGCTCGATTACATTCTTTATGCCTGCATCTATAGTTAGGTCATTATTGAAGATATACCAGTAGCAAACATCCTTACCATCTATATAAACCTCATATTTTTTTACCAATTAGAGAGGTGTTCCTTATCCTAAAGGACATGGGACCCGATGTCTTTTCCAATAGCTCTTCTATATCTAGCTGCCTGGTATTATCTAGGTTTCTTAAACCCAAAAATCACAAACAGACCCTATTTGCTTATTTTGACAGAGGATAGTCCCATCCTCATAAGAAACTAGGGATGGTAAATCAATATTCATCGTAATACTAATCAAAAGAGATTTTTCCATATATTTCTCCCTTCTAAGCCTTAGAGGCCCTCATGTATATAGATACATCTAAACTAGGTCTTCCTAGCAAAAATACCTATATATAAATAATAGCACAGATATTTGATTTCTTAAATACCTGTGCCATTTAAACTTACTTATTTACCTACATTCTAGGCCTATTCATCTTGTAATTGTGATTAAATACTATTTCTTGCTAGCTTATGCTAGAAACTACTTACCACAACAGTTCTTATACTTCTTTCCACTTCCACATGGGCAAAGATCATTTCTACCTATCTTTTCCTCTACATGCTCTGGTGTAGACTTGCTTGGCTTTCTGTCTACCCCGTCCATATCTGGAGATTCTAGGCTATCTACATCAACAACCGCCTTTCTCTCAACTGGAACTTCTATCTGTATATTAAATAGGTAAGAAACTGTATCCTCCCTGATCAGCTTGTTCATTTCATCGAACATGTCAAAGCCTTCCATCTTATAGGCTATAACTGGGTCTATCTGACCTATAGCCCTAAGACCAATACCCTGACGCAGCTGGTCCATGGCATCTATATGGTCTATCCAGTGGTTGTCTACTGACTGAAGTAGTATTACTCTTTCTACTTCCCTCATTCTCTCAGATCCTATAAACTCTTCCTTTCTGTATAAAGAGCTAATAGCCTTTCATATGTAGCTTCAAGAGCTTCAGATGATGTCATCTCAGCAAAGTTAAGGTCATCTATCACCCCACCTGGCAGGTACTTTCTATACATATGAGCCCTGTAACCAACGTGATCAAATTCTTCCTTTTCATCAGTATAAAGGGCTACAGATTCTGTAATTACATCCCTCATCATCATCTGAATCTGGTCTTGTAGGTTCTCTCCAGATAAGACTCTTCTTCTTTCAGCATAGATTATTTCTCTCTGCTTGTTCATTACATCGTCATATTCAAGGACATGCTTTCTGATACCGAAGTTCTTTCCTTCGACCTTCTTCTGTGCATTTTCGATTGACTTAGTAAGCATCCTATGCTCAATTGGAGTTTCATCATCAAGACCAAGCTTTTCAAGCAGACCCTGGACTCTTTCACTACCAAATAGTCTCATTAAATCATCATCAAGTCCTATATAGAACCTAGACTCACCTGGGTCACCCTGACGACCAGCACGACCTCTTAACTGGTTATCTATTCTACGAGACTCATGTCTCTCTGTACCCAATATACATAGACCACCGGCTTCTATAACCTCTAGCTGTTCAGCATCAGTCTGCAACTTATACTCTTCATACAACTTCTTATATGTCTTTCTTGCTGCATCATATTCTTCATTGGCTTCAACACCGGCTACTTCATTGGCTGAATTTACCCTGTTGATCATCTCGTCAGTGAAGTTCAACCTCTTCATTTCCTTTAGAGCCATGAATGATGGGTTACCACCTAGTAGTATGTCGGTACCTCTACCTGCCATATTTGTCGCAATCGTAACGGCACCTAGTCTACCTGCCTGGGCTATAATCTCTGCTTCCTTTTCGTGGAACTTGGCATTCAATACTTCATGGGCTATTCCCTCTTCTGCCAATATACTTGAAGTAACTCAGACTTTTCTATTGAAACAGTACCTACTAGGACCGGTTGCTTCCTTTCATGTCTTTCCTTTATATCCCTAGCAACTGCCCTGAACTTAGCCAACTGATTGGCATATACAGAATCTGCTAGGTCCTTTCTCAACAATGGCTTGTTAGTTGGAACTTGGAATACGTCCATCTTGTAGATTGACTTAAATTCTTCTTCCTCTGTCTTTGCTGTACCTGTCATACCAGATAGCTTCGTATACATTCTAAAGTAGTTCTGGAATGTAATTGTAGCTAGAGTCTTTGATTCTCTCTGAATCGTCAAGCCTTCCTTGGCTTCGATTGCCTGGTGTAGACCATCTGAATACCTTCTACCAAACATCAAACGGCCTGTAAATTCGTCAACGATTATTATCTCGTCATCCTTGGCTACATAGTCAACATCCTTCTTCATTATTGTATGGGCCTTTAGGGCCTGGTTGATATGATGGTAAAGCTCTGTATGTTCCATAGTAGTTATGTTATCTACATTGAAGTATACTTCTGCCTTCTTTATACCAGTTTCTGTAAGAGAAACTGCCTTATCCTTTTCTTCCTTCTCATAATCATCCTCATTCAGCGTAAGTATAAATACATTAGCATCTGAATATAGGTGGGTAGACTTGTCTCCAGGTCCTGATATGATAAGTGGTGTCCTTGCTTCATCGACTAGGATTGAGTCAACCTCATCGACAATAGCATAGTTAAGACCCCCTCTGAACCATCTGTTCTTCGTGTATAACCATGTTATCCTTCAGGTAGTCGAAGCCATACTCATTGTTAGTACCATATGTGATATCACAATCATACTGCTGCTTTCTTACCTGAGGTGACTGTCCATGAACTATTACACCTACGGATAGGCCTAGGAACTCATATATCTTTGCCATCTGATCACGGTCACGCTTTGCAAGATAGTCATTAACTGTTACAACGTGTACACCCTTGCCTTCTAGGGCATTTAGGTATACTGGACAAGTGGCAACAAGGGTCTTACCTTCACCTGTCTTCATCTCGGCTATACGTCCCTGGTGTAAAACCATACCACCTATTAGCTGGACCTTAAAGTGTCTCATACCTAGTATTCTTGTTGAAGCTTCCCTTACAACTGCAAAGGCATCTACTAGTATATCGTCAAGTGTTTGTCCATTCTTTAGTCTTTCTTTGAACTCAGGTGTCATGGCCTTAAGCTCTGCATCTGTCATGGCTGCATATTTTTCCCCAGCCGCATCTATCTGATCAGCAATCTTACTAAACTGCTTTAAATCTTTTTTATCTGCCATATTAAAAAGGCTGTCTAAAAAACTCATTCACGTCCTCCTCTTTTTATTTACTTACAAAAATTATTCGTACATAGTCTATTTTTACCACAAATACGTAGTTTTGAATAGTTAAAAAGATTTTTTTAGTATTGATTTTTATTTAAATCTAATATATTATGAATATATTGCAGTAATTTACAATATACATTAAATTACATAAATATAACTAAAATGAGAGGTGAATATTTATTGAAAAAACTATTAGCTTAAAAATCTGAAAGTCTTAGGGATATCAGAACTATAACTGGTTCAGCCTTGCTGATGGCAGTAGCCGTAATTATTGACTTTTTAGGATTGTATTTTCAAATATAATGGAGATATCCTTTAGCTTTTTGGCCTTAGCCTTGACTGGTATGCTATACGGCCCCCTTGTAGGAGGAGTTGTTGGGGGTATTTCGGATATAATCCAGTATATAGTGAGACCGAGTGGACCATTTTTCCCAGGCTTTACCCTAAATAGCATTATTTCAGGAGTTATTTTTGGTCTTTTCTTGTACAAGCAAGAATTAACTGTAAAGCGTGTGACTATTTGTGTATTGATTGAAGGTGTAATTACTGTCCTAATCCTTACACCTATTTGGTTAAATATACTTTACGGTGCAAAGCTATTTGCTATACCTAGATTAATCAGATTCATAGTAATGTTACCTATAAAGGTAGGTCTTATCTATGCCTTTGGTAGGGTAATGGAAAAACATAAGTTATTTGAAAAATTTAGGGCTGCCTAGCCTGCAATATAAATGGGATACAGCAAATATCCTATAAAAGAAAAAAGCTTTTTACTAGTGGCTACTAGTAAAAAGCTTTTTGTATTTAGCTGACCTGGTCTTTGACCCCACACTCGCCTGCTGGAACTTTCGCTTTGGGGTTACCGCACTACTAATCCTCTCGATTTTCTCGGCAGGACTTACCTCTAAGCCGCGCCATGCTCACTCTCCAATTTTTTAGGAGTAGCTTACGTGGATCCTTTTTGCCCGCGACTGGCTTGGACTTTGCAACCACAGACCTAAATACTTTATTTAGTTTATAATTTTAACCCCTACTTGTCAATATCTTTTTCGTATTTTCCTGTTAAAAAGGTTAAAGATACTAGCTCTTGGGCTCCTGCTAGTCTTAAAACCTTGGATATTTCATCGACAGTGGCCCCAGTTGTAAATATATCATCTACTATAAGTATATTCTTACCATAAACTAGGTCTTTGGCTTCTTCCTTTAGCTTAAAGGAATTTTTCAGCATCCTCCTTCTTTCCTGTGATGATAGGCCGTGTAACTTGTCTGTATTCTTGACCCTTTCTACTAGGCTTACCATTGGCAGGCCCTATAAGATCTGCCAGGTAAGCTCCTATTTTCTCAGCCTGATTAAAGCCCCTAGCCTCTAGTCTCTTCTTATTGAGAGGAACGAAGGTGATTATATCCATCCTGGCTACTAGGTCTTGATGTGATTCTAGTAAGGAGTCAGCCATTATTTCCCCTATTATCTTGGCCATATAGGTTTTAGCACTATATTTTAGCTTGAATACCATGAGTTTTGATAGGTCTCCATACTCTATAAAGCTAATATTTCTGTCAAACAAAAACCTCTTTCCTTGACAATAGGGACAAGCCTCTATTGGTCTATCAAGCTCCAGGCTGGTATTTATGGTAGGTTTTCCACAGCACTCACAAGAATTGTGTATAAAAATGATCTTCTCTAGGCATTTTTTACATATGGAATACCTATTTGACCTGGATATTGGCATATGGCAAAATATACAATTCAAATTCTGTGGATAAACCATATCCAAAATGATTTTCCAAATTTTTTTCAAACATAAAAGCCCCCTTAATTAGGAGGCAATTACGTAAATATTATACTAATAAAAAACTAGCTTTGTTATCTTATTATACCTCGAATATGAAAAAATCCTGCTTCTAATCTTCAATTATTGAATTTAATTTAAAAACTAGTCAGCTTGTAGGACAGGGTTTGAATACCTATCCTGGTTCATATTATTGGATATCATATAATCTAGATACTTTTTGTTACCAACTATGACAACCAGCTTCTTGGCCCTCGTTACAGCTGTATACAAGAGATTTCTACTCAATAGCATAGGTGGTCCCCAGGTCATTGGTATAACAACTATAGGGAACTCACTACCCTGACTTTTGTGGACTGTTGTACAAAAACAGTGGTCAAGCTCCGATAGCTCGTCATACTTGTACTTAAAAATTTTATATTCATCAAAAAAGAACATATATGGTCTTGTTATGCTTGTCTATATGGTAGATATATCCTATATCCCCATTATAGATACCTTCTCCATAGTCTGTGTTTTTTTCATTTTCCCACTTTTTGGAGTAGTTGTTCTTTATCTGCATCACCTTGTCCCCTACCCTGAAGGTCCTTTTCATAAGCTCAACCTCCTGCCTTTCACCCCTAGAAGGGTTTAGGGTCTCCTGTAGGTTTATATTTAGGCTATGTACACCCGCTAAGCCCTTACGCATTGGCGATAGGACCTGGATGTCTTTGACGGAATCAACCTTATAAAAACTTGGTAAACGTCCCTTTACTAGACTCTTTATTTCCTCTAGTATTTCAGAATCCTCTTCCTTGTTTATAAAGTAAAAGTCTGTATCCTTTTTGTTGGCAACAATATCCTGCCCCTTATTAATCCTATGGGCATTAACTATTATGTCGCTTTCCTGGGCCTGCCTAAATATTTCTGTCAGCCTTATAGTAGTAATTACACCTGAGGAAATAATATCTCCTAGCACATTACCGGCCCCTACTGATGGTAGCTGGTCTACATCGCCTACCAGGATTAGTCTGGTCTTTGGTGAGACTGCCTTTAATAGGGCATCCATAAGAAATATATCTATCATAGAAGACTCATCAACAATTATCACGTCGGCCTCTATGGGTTCTTCTTCATTTTTCATAAATATAGACCTATCATCTGTATCGAAGGTCATCTCTAAAAGCCTATGTATGGTCTTAGCTTCCTTACCTGTTGTCTCTGTCATTCTTTTAGCAGCACGCCCTGTTGGGGCTGCTAAGGCAACCTTATTCTTGTTTAAGTTAAATAGGTTGATTATGGTATTAATTGTGGTTGTCTTGCCTGTTCCTGGTCCTCCTGTCAGTACCATAACCCCATTTTCAAAGGCGGCTCTTACAGCCAGCTTTTGGTTATAGTCAAGGAAAAGGGACTGGTCCTCTTCAAATCTCTCTATCTCTCTATCTATATCAATTTTTAAGTCCCTGTGCTCATAGGAGTTTAATCTGATTAACCTATTGCATACACCTACCTCTGCCTTGTGGTACTTGGCCAGGTATATAATATTGTAGTCTCCAAGCCTTTCAATCACTATCTTCCTCTCTAGGGCCATCTCGTATATCATAGTATCGATTAGGTCCACATCGAGGTCAAGCAACTTTTGTGACTCTGATCTCACAAGGTCCTCTGGCAAAAAGGTATGTCCACTATTAATAGAGTTTTTCAGGACATGGAGTATTCCCTTTTCTATCCTGTATTCTGAGTCTTTTTCTACACCTGACTTTTGCGCTATCTCATCAGCAATTGTAAAGCCTATACCCACTACCCTATCCACTAAAAGGTAGGGATTTGTCCTGATTACATCTAGAGATTTTTCACCGTAAATCTTGTAAATCTTCATACTCATCCTTGGGCTGATCCCATAGGGAGATAGGGCTACTATTACATTTTTAACTCCCATATTTTCCTGGTAACTCTCTATTATTGGCTGGAGTTTTTTCTTGCCAATTCCCTCAATTTCAAGGAGTCTTTCAGGCTCATTTTGTATGACATTTAGGGTTTCTAAGCCAAACCTTTCAACTATCCTCTTGGCTGTCTTCTCACCTACACCCCTAATCACACCTGATGATAGGAAGGAAAGTATACCACTAATGGTAGAGGGAACCACAATCGTAGGAATCTACATTTAGCTGTCTCACCATATTGGTCATGTACCTTCCACTCACCCTTGACTAGGATATTCTCGCCGGCAGTTAGGCCAGGCATATAACCAGTGATCACTTCTGTATAGTCTTCAATTTTTAATCTTGCTACCGTATAGCCATTTGCATCATTCGAATAAACAATATCGACAACACTTCCTTCGACTTGGTCCATTATATCTGCCTCCTAACTACTTATAGTCAATTTTATTTTTTAGTAAATCTTTTTTCAAAACTTTTTTAGATTTTTTCTCACCTATATTTCTTCCTATTTTATGCTTCCGTTAATTGTATTATAGAAATCCAACCCTGTAACTCCTTCATACTTTATCTTACACCACATTCTCTCTGGACTTTCTACATAGGTATCAATTACATGAACCTCTGTGCCTGAAAGTAGGGTTTTTAGGATTGCAGAGTTCTTAGAATGGTCTTCCTCAAATTTGTATTTTTTTCGCCCTTACTACCTGGTCTGTGTTTTTAATTCTTGAGGCTAGGCTAGAATCAGCCTTTTCCTCTTCCCTAATCATGGCCTGGATCTTCTCTTTATTTGATCCTGCAGTAGACTTTAATTCCTTATCACTTTCCTTTGCTTGTTTATTATCCTTGCTGGTACTTTCACCAGCTGGAGTAATTCTTTACCAGTAAGCTTTTTCAAGCTGACTTTTATCATTTATTTTTTTGACCATACTATCTCTTGGGTGCTATCATCTTCTGGCATTTGGTCATATCTACCTTCCCATTTAGTCTCACGCTTTAATTGACCATTTTCTATACTTATATTTTCTACACTTGTATCACCTGTTCCACTAGATGTTTCAATATATTCTAGACCCTTATAGTCGCTTCTAGACATTATATCTCCCCTAAAACCTCCTACTCCTGCAGCACCGTAGACTATTGATTCACTGCATTCAATTAGCTTCTCTTCCTTTTCATTATAGGAAAATACCTTTACGTACCTTAGGTCAGAGTTCTTTGAAAGTAATAGCTGGGGTATTTTTTCACCGTCCATCTTTATAATTGCGTATTCATATTCTCTAGCTTCCTTACCTTCATCCTGATAGTCATACTTATCTGCCTTGTCCAAGACTTGACTATATGCTTTCGCTATTTTTTCATTTAAGCTCTCAACCTTGACTTCTTCCTTTGTTTCCTTGTCCTGACTTTTACAGGCCCCCAAGCTTAAGGCCAGTATAGATACAATTGAAAGTAAGGCTATCTTTTTAACTGCTTTTTGATAATTTAAACATGACTTCATACCCTTTCCTAGAAAAACATCGCTATTAATAATTTTATACTCCAATTTAAAAAAATTCTATGATTAAAAATTTCTATATCATCATATAAAGTTTAACACATTACTTGATAAAAACAAATTTTCTAGAAATAATACTATCATTTTTTTCGAAATAGGATTTTTCGAGAAAAAGCGTTGGAAAAAGAAATAAACTCATCCAACGCCAAAAATTATCCTCTATTTTTTTTATAAATAAGCCTTTAAAGTCTCAACCTTATCAGTTCTTTTCCCATGGTAGGTCTACATCAGTTCTACCAAAGTGACCATAAGCAGCTACCTGCTTGTAGATTGGTCTTAACAGGTCTAGGTTCTTTATAATAGCACCTGGTCTAAGATCGAAGTTTTCCTTTACGATTTCAACTAACTTCTCATTAGATACCTTTCCTGTACCAAATGTATCAACAAAAATTGATAGTGGTCTCGCTACACCTATCGCATAGGCAAGCTCTATTTCACACTTGTCTGCAAGGCCTGCTGCCACTATATTCTTGGCAACATATCTTGCTGCATAACAAGCCGACCTGTCTACCTTTGTTGGGTCCTTTCCTGAGAAGGCACCACCACCATGTCTAGAATATCCACCATATGTATCTATGATAATCTTTCTGCCAGTTAGGCCTGTATCTCCGTGTGGTCCACCCACAACGAACCTGCCCGTTGGGTTGATGTAGTATAGAGTTTCATCGTCCAATAGGTCTGCTGGTATTGTAGTCTTTATAACCTTTTCTATAAGGTCTTTTCTAATCTGGTCATTTGTAGTATCTGGGTCATGCTGGGCAGATATCAATACTGTATGTACTCTTACTGGTGTATCCTCTTCGTACTCAACAGTTACCTGAGTCTTACCATCTGGTCTTAGGTAGGCTATTTCTCCTGACTTTCTAACCTCAGTAAGCTTTCTTGATAGCTTGTGGGCAAGAGATATTGGTAATGGCATTAATTCTGGAGTCTCATTGCAAGCAAAACCGAACATTATACCCTGGTCACCTGCACCAACCTTTTCTATCTCATCTTCTATATTCTCGCCTTCCTTTGATTCCAAACCTTCATCAACACCCATAGCGATATCATTTGACTGCTCATCTATAGCTGTGATTACTGCACAGTTTTCGGCATCGAAACCAAACTTACCCCTAATATATCCTATTCCTTCTACTGTTTCTCTTACTATCTTTGGAATATCTACATAGGCATTTGTAGATATTTCTCCTGCTACTAATATTAGCCCTGTTGTAGCTGTTGTCTCACACGCTACTCTTGACTTTGGGTCCTTTTTCAATCAAGGCGTCAAGTATCGCGTCTGATACCTGGTCACAAAGTTTGTCTGGATGCCCTTCTGTTACTGATTCTGATGTAAATAAATGTCTCGCCATCTCTTCTTCCTTTCATAAAATACTATATACTTTAATACAACTCTTCCTCAATTTACCTTATAATAAAAATTGGCCTCTTCAAAAGAAGAGGCCATTATTTCACACAATAAATAGCAAACCTCATCTTTCAAGATATACATATCTTGTAGGATTTAGCACCGTAAATACTTCCGGTTGCCGGGCTTCATAGGGCCTGTCCCTCAGCCACTCTTGATAAGGTAATCAAGATTTCATTCAATTATATGACTATGTTATCATCATGACTCCTAAAAGTCAAGATTTAATTTTTAAATTTAAACAGTTCCTGCTATTTCAAGTAGCTCTACAGATCCTAAAGCTATACCTGTACCTAGGGCAACACAGTTAATTGGCTCACTTGCCAACCTTACCTTTAGGCCAGTAACCTCAGAAATCTTCTTGTCCATACCATATAGTAGGGCGCCTCCTCCAGTCAGGACGATTCCCCTTTCTGCTATATCAGATGCTAGTTCAGGTGGTGTATCCTGTAGGACCTTGATTACTAGGTTAGTAATCTGGGCCACGCTATCGCTCATAGCATCCATTATCTCAAAAGAGCTAACAGTTATAGACTTTGGAAGACCATTGGTCAAGTCCCTACCTGTTATCTTTATAAACCTTTCTTCCTGACGTCTATAGGCACAACCTATATCCTTCTTTATCTTTTCGGCAGTTCTCTCACCTATAATTACATTGTAGTTCTTCTTGATGTACCTGATAACATCCTGGTCAAACCTGTTACCACCGACCTTAATGGACTTACTGATTACAGTTCCTCCAAGAGATATAACGGCTACATCCGAAGTACCACCACCTATATCTACTACTAGGTGACCACCTGGTACAGTAATATCTATACCTGCTCCTATTGCTGCTGCTATAGGTTCTTCAATTAATAGGACTTCTCTTGCCCCTGCCTGCTTAGTAGCATCCTGGACAGCCTTTCTCTCTACATCAGTTATCTTACTAGGCACTGATACCATGATCCTAGGCATTACAATCTTGCCCATACCCTTGCTTTCACCAAGCATATTGATAAAGCCTCGTAACATCTTTTCTGCATTATCATAGTCAGATATTACACCATTCATCATTGGTTTGATAGCCTCTATATCCTTAGGAGTCCTACCAATCATCTTGTAGGCCTCATGACCCACGGCTATGATCTCGTCCATCCTATTATCAACAGCTACTACAGCTGGTTCATTCAAAACAACACCCTTGTCATCTACTACTACTAATACATTCGCAGTACCTAAATCTATTCCAATATCCATTCCTGCCATCACAAACCTCCGTATACGACTAATTAATCTTCAACTATTTCAACGTCTCCGCCTATACTTCTCAGCTTCTTATCTATGTCTACATAGCCCCTCTGTATATGGTATATTTCACCTACATTAGTAGTACCATCAGCAATTAGGCCACATAGGATAAGGGCTGCTCCAGCCCTAAGGTCAGTAGCTACTACGTCTGCTCCCTTTAGGCAGTCTACTCCATTAACTACTGCACTCCTGCCATCAATCTTTATATTGGCTCCCATTTTATTAAATTCATTTACATGCATAAACCTATTTTCAAATACCGTCTCTATTACTACACCTGTACCCTCAGCAACTGTCAGCATGGCCATAAACTGGGCCTGTACATCTGTAGGGAATCCAGGATGTGGTAGGGTCTTAATATCTATAGGCTTTATCTTATCAGGCCCTATTACCCTGATTGATGTTTCACCCTCTTCAATTGTAGCACCTGCTTCAGAAAGTTTTGCTATAACTGGCTTTAGGTGGTCAATAATTACATTTTCAAGGACTATATCACCCTTTGTCATAGCTGCTGCTACCATATATGTAGAAGCCTCTATCCTATCAGGTATTATCGTGTGCTCAGCCCCATGAAGAGACTTCACTCCTTTTATCTTTATTGTATTTGTACCAGCACCCCTAACAGAAGCGCCCATTTCGTTTAGAAAATTCGCCAAATCGACTATTTCAGGCTCTTCAGCCGCATTTTCAATAATGGTTACACCATCAGCTAGTACTGATGCCATCATTATATTCTGAGTAGCACCCACCGATGGGAAGTCAAGGTACAGCTTATTTCCAACTAGCTTATCAGCCCTGGCTTCTATAAAGCCATGGTCCATTATTATTTCAGCGCCCAAGGCCTTAAATCCTTTTAAATGAAGGTCTATCGGTCTGGTACCAATTGCACATCCTCCTGGCATAGAAATCTTCGTGCGATTAAAGATAGCCAATAGTGGACCCATAACTACAAAGGATGCCCTCATCTTCTTTACTAGCTCATATGGAGCCTCATATGTGTTTATACTTGAAGTATCTATTTCTAGACATCCATCCTTATAATTAACATTCGCACCCAGGTGGGCTAAAAGATCTGATATTACATGTACGTCTCTTAGACTTGGTACACTCTTCAAAGTACACTTACCCCTTGCTAGTATCGTAGCTGCAATAATAGGTAGTACAGCATTTTTTGCTCCATCTATTTTCAGGGTACCCTTCAAAGGACCGCTCTTTTTTACTCTAATTCTTGGCATAATTTCTCCTCTTAACTTAACACTAATAATCCTTGTAAATCTTTCCCGTATACTCATCAATGGTGCTAAGGCCGTCCCTCTTATATATCCCTACTTGGGAAGATCCTCCACCAACTTTGCTGTCATTTATAAAGCTTAAAATTTTTCAATCCGACTCCACTTATAGTGGCAAGATTTATGTCTGCCACAGAAACCTACTCCAAGGTTTATAAATGATATCAAATTATAGTACACACATGCGATTGGGTTTTGCCACCCAAGGAGATGTGCATACATCTCCTTATTATATCAAATCAGTGGCAAAATTTCAATCACTTAAATTCTTTTTAAATTTTTTTTAATCCAAAACCCTAGGAAATTTTTCAGACTATTTCAATCCTATCTTCTCATCTATTAGGTCTGCAAGTCCCTTGGCTAAGCCGTAAATATGGTCTTCATTTTTACCCTCTAACATAACCCTTACTAGTGGCTCTGTTCCAGATGGTCTGATTAGGACCCTACCCTTGCCATCCATTTCTTTTTCTATTTCATCTATCCTCTTAGCTATCTCTTCAATTTCCATATAGCTGTTCTTGTACTCATTCTGAACCCTAACATTTACTAAGACCTGAGGGTACTGGTCCATTACACCCGCTATACTAGAAAGAGCCTCTCCCTTGGACTTTACTATTGATGCTAGACTAAAGATGACATAGTACCATCACCCGTAGTATTATAATCCAAGAATACCAAGTGACCTGACTGCTCTCCACCAAGACTGTAATCGCACTTTATCATCTCTTCAAGTACATACCTATCGCCAACCTGAGTAGTAGCCAGCTTGATTCCATTTTCCTCAGCAGCAATTCTTAATCCTATATTACTCATTACAGTGACAACTAGGGTATCATTCTTTAGCTGGCCCTTCGACTTCATATCTATGGCACTCACTACCATAATCTTATCACCATCTACTATATTACCCTTTTCATCTACTGCAATCAATCTATCAGCATCACCATCGTAGGCCATACCCATATGGGCACCTACTTCTACAACCTTAGCCTGTAGTGATTCTGGATGTGTAGATCCACACTTGTCATTTATATTATTACCGTCTGGCTGGCAGTGTATTTCTATTACCTCAGCACCTAGCTCCCTATATGCCATAGGAGCCACCTTATAGGCCGCACCATTAGCACAGTCTAAAACAAGCTTTAGACCCTTTAGGTCTCCATCTATGTGTGACTTCAGGTAATCTACATAGTCCCTAACAGCATTGTGCTCATATATCTTTCTACCAACATCTGAACCCACTGGCCACTTGTCTAGTAGATTTTCGTCGTCTATATGCTTTTCTATTTCTAGCTCTATTTCATCATCTAGCTTGAAGCCCTTATCATTAAAAAACTTTATACCATTGTACTCAACTGGATTATGAGATGCTGATATAACCACACCACAATTAGCCCCATACTTTCTAGTCAAATATGCAACCGCTGGTGTAGGTATTACTCCTACTGTTATTACATCACAACCAACTGACATCAAGCCTGCAATTAGGGCCGCTTCTAGCATATCACCCGAGATTCTAGTGTCTCTACCAACTACTACCTTAACCCTTGCATCACTTTTACATTCCTTCGTTAAGACAAAGCCACCTGCCCTACCTAATCTGTAGGCCAAAGAGGAATTAAGCTCTGTATTTGCTACTCCTCTTACTCCATCTGTACCAAAATATTTTCTCATATATGCTACCACCTTATTTGTCAATTTTAATTATGGGTCCTTTATAAAAAAATTCCTATATATAATCTATTTTATCACAAAAACGTATTTATACATGTTTTTTTAGGTCTATATAAGAGATTTTTGCCGTGCTTTTCTTTTCAGAAAAATAAGAGGTACATGTCCATCAGCTTTCACTTAGAACATGTACCCTCTACCAGGTCGGGACCCCCTAAAGGTCGCTCCCTATTAAGGCTCTATGTCAAATAACGTTGGTGATAATTTAAATCAATAAAATCTATTAAATTATGCGGCAGCATCCATAGCAAACTTATAACTATGGATGTTGCCTTTTTGTATCTTATACCTTTCCATTAGCATTATCCTTGCCTTAAAAATTCCTAAAACTCCTGTATCCGTAGGATACTCTTTTAATTACCTTTATCTTATTATTCTTACCCTCCACAATAGCATTCGTATAGTCATATTTGAGTGAATTTACCACATATTTTCTAAGCTTTTTAAGGGTTTTTATACTCTTCCTAAAAACACATGGGTATTTTATCAGTCCTAGTATTTAGAATATCTTCAAGCATAGCCACATCATTATTAGATATACTTAATAGGAAGTTTTGATAAAAATCATAGGCTTCTTTTAAGTTGGGAAATTTTCCTAACATGTAGTCTAATATGTCAGCTGAACTAGTCATATTTTTTTAAAGTGTATGTTCTTGTAAAAATATATACTGTTTAACTCCCAGTTCTTTGTAAGTGGTATTTTCCAGTATCTCTTCAGTATTTTATACTCTTTAGACCTGGTATTAAGCTTCTTCATCTCGTTTATTCTTAGCTTGTTTAACTCTCTTGTCAAGAGCTGTACTATGTGGAATTTATCAACTACGATATTGGCATTTGGAAAGACCTTCTTGGCAAGATCAATATATGGCCTATACATGTCTGTAGTCACATATTCTACCCTTTTTCTAACCTTCAAGGGATATGAATTAAAATACTCAAAGAGGTATCTTTGTCTTCTATCTGCCAGGATATCAAAAATATGACCGCCTTCTAAATCGGTTAAATTTACACTCATAGACGCATCAACTGTATTTACTGACTTAAATTCGTCTATTGATAGAATCCTAGGAAGATAATTTCTTCTTCTCCTATCTTCAGTTAAACGGAGTATTCTGGCAACACTAGTAGGAGATACACAGTGTTCTCTCTTGCAATTAAGTCCATTGACTTAGTCTCACATAGGTTTAAAAACTATGGACCTCTTAACATCATTCGATATGAAGCACCCTTATCTACGATAGGTGTTTTTGGCCATAAATGTTGACTCACAATGCTTACAGAAAAAAACCTCTGCTTTTTTTAACCATTAATATCAAAGGGTTTGTATTAACCCTATTAAAAAAAGTATTTTACAGTCTGACTCCCATTTCTAATTATGTCATAATTTTCATTTACTATACCACACTTAGGGCAGCAAGCTGGCCTATATGAAAGCTTTCCCCTTAAGACTGTATATTCTATCCCCTTAATATTTTCTTTTTGTTCCCTAAAATTACTAAATTTTTATCGTTAATTCCTAAGATTTCTGTTATACTAGCATTAGAACACATATCATTTCTCCTTGTTTTTATTTTTTTGCGATTTAAATTATACACGAGATTTGATGTGTGTTCCTATTTTTGCAAAAATTTAGCGTTGGGAGAGAATTTTCTCACCAACGCTAAATATTATACAACCCCTATTAATAAACTAATTTATTATTTTTTTCTGAGACATAACAGCGTTGTAACCTGCTTCAAGAGCCTGTCTATTAACTGGTATGAACTTTTCTTTTCTCTTTCCGAAAACCTTCTTGAAGGCTTCAAGAACTGATTCTATGTTAACACTATCATCAACTGCAAGGAAAGCACCTAGCATTACCATGTTGGCAAACTTAGGTCCACCTAATTCATTTGATAATTCGTTAGCATCTATATAGTAAGCTTCTATATCATCTCTGCTACACTTTTCATGTACAAGTGAGCTGTTTATTAGTATAACACCACCAGGAACTACGTCACCTTCGAACTTAGTTAAAGATGGAGAGTTCATTATTACGGCAGCTGTCGCATCATCAGTTATGATTGGAGAACCTACTGGCTGGTCAGAAATTGTAACTGCACAGTTAGCTGTACCACCACGCATTTCTGGACCATAAGATGGCAACCAAGAAACTTCTTTATTTTCAAGCATTCCGGCATAAGTCATTAGCTGACCCATAGACATTACACCCTGTCCACCGAAACCTGCACAAATAACTCTAGATGTCCTCATTTATTTTTCCTCCTTTGCAGCTTTTTCTGCTAATGCAGCTTCTATATCAATGTCCTTGAAGTTCTGTACTGGATAGTAAGGAACCATGTTCTCCCTTAACCATTCAAGAGCATCTACAGGAGTTTTACCCCAGTTAGTAGGACATGTAGAAAGTACTTCTACCATAGAGAAACCTAAACCAGCCATCTGTACTTCGAAAGCCTTTCTTATAGCCTTCTTAGCCTTTCTAACTTCAGCTGGAGTATCTACTCTAACTCTTTCGATATATCTAGCACCAGTTAGTGTAGAAAGCATTTCAGAAATTCTGATTGGATATCCGTGTAGTTCTGGATCTCTACCTGACTGACAAGTTGTTCCTCTTTCACCGATTAGTGTAGTAGGAGCCATCTGTCCACCTGTCATACCGTAAGTAGTGTTGTTTACGAATATAACAGTTATCTTTTCACCTCTGTTTGCAGCGTGAACGATTTCTGCAGCACCGATTGATGCAAGGTCACCGTCACCCTGGTATGTGAATACTGTATTATTTGGATTAACTCTCTTTATACCTGTAGCACATGCTGGAGCTCTACCATGAGCAGCTTCGTGCATGTCGCAGTTAAATAATTATATGCTAGAACTGAACATCCAACTGGAGCTACACCTATTGCAGATCCTACAACGTCCATTTCTTCCAATACTTCAGCAACTAGTCTGTGGATTATACCGTGAGTACATCCTGGACAGTAATGTGTCTGTGCGTCAGTTAAACCTGATGTCTTTTTGAATATAACAGCCATTACTTAACACCTCCCATGATTTCTTTTGCTCTTGCGATTATTTCTTTTGGTTCTGGTACCATACCACCTGGTCTACCATAGAAGTGAACTGGATATCTACCGTTAGAACCTAACTTAACATCTTCTACCATCTGTCCTAAACTCATTTCGATTACGAATAGGTTCTTACAAGCTGGTATTTCATCAAATGCCTTATATGGGTAAGGCCATACAGTCTTAGGTCTGATTAGACCTACCTTATAACCTTCTGCTCTCATCTCATTTACGCAGTTCTTAACAACTCTCGCCATAGTACCGTATGCAACGAACACTAATTCAGCATCTTCAGTTCTATCCATTTCATACTGAAGTTCGTTAGCTTCAATTACATCGTACTTTCTCTGTAGATGATAGTTGTGCTCTTCAAGAATTTCTGGAGAAAGGTATAGAGAGTTTATGATATTTGGCTTTCTCTTTCCCTTAGTACCAGTAGTAGCCCAACCTTCCTTAGAAGGAAGTTCTCTCTGCTTTCTTGGCTTATCAAAGTCAACTGGTTCCATCATCTGACCGATCATACCGTCTAGTAATACTAGAACTGGAGTTCTATATAGTTCTGCAACATCAAATGCATCCATTATCATATCACATGCTTCCTGTACACTTGCTGGAGCATATACTGGTGTTCTGTAGTCACCGTCACCACCGCCTCTAGTTGTCATGAAGTAGTCTGACTGTGAAGGCTGGATTGATCCTAGTCCTGGGCCACCTCTCACTACGTTTAGTATAACACATGGAACTTCTGCACCTGCACAGTAAGTTATACCTTCCTGCTTTAATGCAATACCTGGTGAAGATGATGAAGTAAGTACTCTCGCACCACATCCGCCTGCACCGTAAACCATGTTTATAGCAGCAACTTCTGATTCAGCCTGAACGAATGTTCCGCCAATTGCTGGTAATTCTCTTGATAAATATTCAGGTAACTCACTCTGTGGAGTTATTGGGTAACCGAAGAAATACTTACATCCTGCAACCATAGCTGCCTTACCGAATGCTTCGTTACCTTTCATTAGTATCTTAGCCATTTAAAATCCCCCCTAAATTAATCTCTTTCTACTGTGATTACTGCATCTGGACACATCAATGCGCAGCTTGAACATCCTATGCATTCTTCCATTCTTTCAACGTGAGCTGGATTATATCCCTTTGAATTTACCTTAGACAGATCAAGCTCAATAATCTTTTTTGGACATACTGAGATGCATAGACCGCAACCCTTACAGTACTTCTGATCAAAAGACACTCTACCTTTAGCCATTTGTATTGCCTCCTTAAAATAAAATAAATCTAAAATTATTTATAAAAACACAAACTACATCATCCACTCATCTCTCAAATATAGATGAATAGGTACCACATCACCCTCGAAGTCCTCAGGAATCTGGTCAACTAATGACTCAAGGCAAGATATAAACCTAATAGGTATATTTCTCTGCTTTGATACTTCACGACAGACCTCCTGCCCCTTCTCTATATCTTCAATTGTAGTAGCTTTAAGCATGTGAGTATTATTAATAAGACCTGTAACCTTAAGCTTAGAAGCTGTTTCGATTTCATCAATATACTTCATTACTTCTTCTGCATTCTGTGTTTTTTCCCTGTTTGCGTTGACAACGAAGAACATATCGTAATCGTCATCTTTAATCATATTTCTATATCTTGCAATAACAGTTGCACCAACCTTATCGCCACCAAGATCAATTATATTATTGTGTTCCTGGTTTAATAATGGTGTATGTATTTCCGCAGAAAGCGCTGGTATATCCAACGTCGGTGCATCTACTGAGCTAGATATAAGGTGGATTCCGTTTTCCTCAAGGAACTCCTTCTTCCCTCTAGACCTAAAGTATACGTTAACAACATCAAGGTCAGAAATTGAAAGCGGACCTTCAACTTCTTTCCTCAACTGTAATGCATAATTTACTGTAAACTCACTCTTTCCACTTCCATAGTGGCCTGTTATTATTCTGATTCTCTTTGTTTTCTCCATTTGTTGCCTTCTCCTTTATCCAAATACTCAATCTCCAGATAGGCAAGGCCTACAATCTGTGACAAATATTCAAAGACTTTCAATTACTGCTCGTCGTAATTCTGAGCCTTTTCTTCTCCCTTTAGAACTCTTAATCCACCTAGAGCAAGGGCTATCATTTCGTCTTCACCTGGGTATATCTTAACCTCAGATATGAATCCAACCCTATCAGTTATCATCTTTGTAAAGCTCTTAGAGTATGCTATACCACCAGTTAATAGAATTCCGTCTACCTTTCCTGAAAGTACTGCTGCACAGCTACCGATTTCCTTAGCTACCTGGTAAGCCATTGCTTCATATACTAATTCAGCCTTCTTGTCACCCTTTTCTATCATAGCTTCTACTTCTCTAGCATCATTTGTATTTAAGTAAGAAACAAGACCACCGTTACCAGTTATCATCTTCCTTATATCATATACTGTATAGTTGCCACTGAAGCATAAGTCTATCACTGAACCAACTGGGACTCCACCACTTCTTTCAGGTGAGAATGGACCTTCACCATCTAGAGCATTAGCAACATCAACTACTGCTCCCTTGCTATGAGCACCAACTGATATACCTCCACCCATGTGAGCTATTATCAAGTTAAGGTCTTCATACTTCTTACCTATTTCCCCCTGCAAATCTTCTACCTATAGCCTTCTGGTTAAGGGCATGGAATATGCTCTTTCTTTCTATGCTAGCTGTACCAGATATTCTAGCTAGATCAGATATTTCATCAACCACAACTGGGTCAACTATAAATGCTGGTATATCTAATTCCTTTGAGAATTCGTTTGCAATAATTCCGCCAAGATTTGATGCATGCTGTCCTGAAACTCCTACTCTAAGGTCTTCTAGCATACTTTCAGTCACACTATATGTACCACCCTTTATTGGCTTAAGCAGACCACCTCTACCTACTACGCAATCAAGCTCTTCTAGCTTGATATCTGCAGCCTTAAGTTCTCCCTCTATAACATCCTTTCTGAAGTTGAACTGATCAGAGATATTTTCGAATTGGCCTATTTCTTCTGATGAATGTCTAAGAGTCTTTTTCAAAAACCTCTTTGTCGTTATCATACACGGCAATCTTAGTCGACGTAGAACCTGGGTTGATAGTTAAAAATTCTGTAAACTTCCTTCATTGTATCCTCCTATTTAACTCTAACTGAATAAATTTTATTGCTAAACCTGCCAATTAATCCTAGAGACCACTCACAATAATAGCACCCATCTAATCTAATAAAAACTTTTTCCCAAGGCTCCTTTTAAGATTCTAAATGTGTGATCCTACAAGAGGGTTTTTCCTCAATTATCGACAAATTCATATTACTAGTTATAAATTAATAAAAATGAATAAAATCCTTCATATTTAGCAAACTTTTTATTGCTAGTCATTTGCACGTCAGGAAATATACTTTTTATATCTTGAAAACATTATCCAACAAGTTTTCAACTGGTAATAGGTAAGAAAAAAATGCTAATTAGTCTTTCCTATATATTATTCTATAACTAAAATAAGGAACTTGCAATAAAAATATTAAATTAACAATTTTGTTAATTTTTAATATGATTAAGCAAATTCCATATTTTACTTTTACTTTATAATTTAATTAAAATATTCCAAATATTTATCCATTTGTATTTTCAACAGAAATTATATTAAATAAGATAATATAATTATATTTTATCAACTTAAAAAATAAGGATATTCTCACAAATTATCAAGTAATAATTCACTGTTTTCTATTTCTTAATTAATAGTATTTCAGTATTTTCATTTTTTTAGCTTTATACCTTCTGGTAAAGCAATTTCTACTTTTTATTCAGAAAATCTCCAAAATTATCATCTGTCAGCTTTTTTTGTTTTAATGTAGTCTATATTTTTTTAAAGTTTCACTACTTCCGACAATAGCTATTTTTTCTGGAGAAATAGCATAGGAATCAGGGTCATATAGACTTCCATCGTAATCGATTCTCAATGCTACACTTTTAGTTTGCCTAAACTCACCAGAGACTGTTATTTTTTTTACATTTATATCCAAATCTAGGATATTTCCCTTTTTATCATAGGCTTTTGCCTGAACTTCCTTATTAAAAGCAAAGTCAGATTCAGTATCAAGCTTATCAGTATCTAAGTCTAGACCAACATAGTCCACCTTATCAACTAAGGACATAGGCCCAGCCACACTTACTTTTTTATAGCTTGTTCTAGTATTTATAACCTCTTCCTTTAGACTACCTTTTAGGTTAACCCTTACATCAACTTGCTTTTTTTATCCTCTTTTCAAGGTTAACTACTATAGAAGAATCCTTTTAGGTCTCTAGACACCCTGTTGGATATATTAGTCCTCAGGCTTACAACATTACTCCCTTCAACAGGATTATTGATTTCTCCATAAATATCTATTATCCTTAGTTAGTTTTTGTAGCTCTGACAACTTACCTTCTAGTGTAATATCTGTCTTAAAATCCGTCTTTGGGTATACTACAAAACCCTCATTTTCTATCTGATTTATCTTATTTATAGTTATAGGTATATCAACTATTACCTTCTTCTCATCTGGATCTACTACAGCCAAAACGTATAACCAGAGTGCAAGTGCTGCTAATACTGATATAATCTTTGATTTGATGTTTCCCTTGGCTTTTTGCCTAAATTTACTCAAATTCAGCACCCCCTAGCTACTTATTAAAAAAATATCTTTTACAAGACCCTAAGCCTTTTTCTTCTGAATTGTTCTTATAAAAGTTCTTTAATATATTTGCCAGCCTTTCCTTGCTGACATCCCTATATATCTTTCCTGCCCTAGCAATAGATACATGACCGGTTTCCTCTGAGACTATCAGGATCAAGGAATCTGATATTTCACTTATACCTATACCCGCCCTATGCCTTGTTCCCAAATCCTTACTAAGGTCTTTCCTCTGGGTTAGTGGCAAAAAACATGCGGCTGACTTAATTTTCCCATCCCTAATTATCACTGCCCCATCATGAAGTGGCGTATTTGGAATAAATATATTACATAGGATCTGCTTAGTTATTTTGGCATCTATCTCAGTACCTGTTTCGACAATTTCATTTAGCTTAGTCTTTCCCTCTAATACTAATAGGGCCCCTATCTTTCTTCCTGCCATATCGTATACTGCGCCAAGCATCTCAGAAATCACCTTATCTACATTCAGCTCATAGGCGCTCTTGGCTTGCGTACCAAACCTAAATAGGTTTGTATTCCTGCCCAGGTGCTCTAAGCCTGCCCTTAACTCTGGTTGGAATATAATAAATGGCAATATAAAACCTGCCTCCAATATCTTTACAAGTATCCAATAAAGTGTGTGTAGCTTCAGCATACCACTGACCTGGGTTGCAACTAGTAGTATTATTACTCCCTTAAATAGCTGCTCAGCACGGGTATCCTTTATAAACCTCAATATCTTATAAAATAGATAGGCTACTATCAATATATCTACTACATCATTTATACTTATCCTATAGATCAATTGAAAAATTTATTAAAAATCAAATCAAACGATAACACATCTTCCACCTACTTTCCTAAGTATACTTTACCATAAAAAAATCAGGATAATTTATTTATTTTATAAAAAAACTCTCCATCATTACGATAAAGAGTTTGAATGAGCGCACAGGGATTCGAACCCCGGACACACGCCTTTAGAAGGGCGTTGCTCTATCCAGCTGAGCTATGCACCCATAAAAATTGGAGCGGGAAACGAGATTCGAACTCGCGACTTCGACCTTGGCAAGGTCGCGCTCTACCGCTGAACTATTCCCGCATATTGATTAAATGGCGACCTGGAAGGGCTCGAACCCTCGACCTCCAGCGTGACAGGCTGGCATTCTAACCAACTGAACTACCAGGTCGCATTAATGGTGGGAGTAACAGGGCTCGAACCTGTGACCCCCTGCTTGTAAGGCAGATGCTCTCCCAGCTGAGCTATACTCCCACATTATGACTCCTAGGGGAATCGAACCCCTGTTACCGCCGTGAAAGGGCGGTGTCTTAACCGCTTGACCAAGGAGCCATGGTAACAAAATATTTTTTAATGGTTGCGGAGGAAGGACTTGAACCTTCGACCTTCGGGTTATGAGCCCGACGAGCTACCAACTGCTCCACCCCGCGACATTCAATGGCTCCAAGGGTGGGGCTCGAACCCACAGCCTACCGGTTAACAGCCGGTTGCTCCACCATTGAGCTACCTTGGAACAAGGTATTACATCAAATATGTAACTATAAAACTCTATATTCCTTATGGAATATAAAGTTGAGATTGTGCTCTCAAAACTGAATTCTAGCGATATCCAATGATACCCTTGGTCAAGTCCTCGATCTATTAGTATCAGTAAGCTACATACATTGCTGCACTTACACCTCTGACCTATCAACCAGGTAGTCTTCCTGGGATCTTAACCTTGCGGTGGGAAATCTTATCTTGAAGTTGGCTTCGCGCTTAGATGCTTTCAGCGCTTATCCCTTCCATACATAGCTACCCAGCCATGCCCTTGGCAGAACAACTGGTACACCAGAGGTATGTCCATCCCGGTCCTCTCGTACTAAGGACAGATCTTCTCAAATTTCCTACGCCTGCGACGGATAGGGACCGAACTGTCTCACGACGTTCTGAACCCAGCTCGCGTACCACTTTAATGGGCGAACAGCCCAACCCTTGGGACCAACTACAGCCCCAGGATGTGATGAGCCGACATCGAGGTGCCAAACCTCCCCGTCGATGTGGACTCTTGGGGGAGATAAGCCTGTTATCCCCAGGGTAGCTTTTATCCGTTGAGCGATGGCCCTTCCACTCAGAACCACCGGATCACTAAGTCCGTATTTCTACCTTGCTCGACCTGTATGTCTTGCAATCAAGCTCCCTTTTGCCTTTACACTCTTCGTACGATTTCCGACCGTACTGAGGGAACCTTTGAGCGCCTCCGTTACCTTTTGGGAGGCGACCGCCCCAGTCAAACTGCCCACCAGACAGTGTCCCAAGACCAGATTCATGGCCTATGGTTAGAGTCCCAATACTACAAGGGTGGTATCCCAAGGGTGACTCCATCAAAACTGACGCCCTGATTTCATAGTCTCCCACCGTATCCTGTACATGTAGTATCGAAACCCAATGTCAAGCTACAGTAAAGCTCCATGGGGTCTTTCCGTCCTGTCGCAGGTACCCGGCATCTTCACCGGGATTACAATTTCACCGAGTCTGTTGTTGAGACAGTGCCCAAATCGTTACGCCTTTCGTGCGGGTCGGAACTTACCCGACAAGGAATTTCGCTACCTTAGGACCGTTATAGTTACGGCCGCCGTTTACTGGGGGCTTAAGATCACTGCTTCGATTGCTCTAACAGATCCCCTTAACCTTCCAGCACCGGGCAGGCGTCAGCTCCTATACATCGTCTTGCGACTTAGCAGAAACCTATGTTTTTGGTAAACAGTCGCTTGGGCCAATTCTCTGCGGCCCCATTGCTGGGGCACCCCTTATCCCTAAGTTACGGGGTCATTTTGCCGAGTTCCTTAACAACAGTTCTCTCGCTGGCCTTAGGATACTCTCCTCACCCACCTGTGTCGGTTTGCGGTACGGGTACCTTTAATCTCGATAGAGACTTTTCTCGACAGTGTGAAATCAGCTGCTTCGCTACTTAGTTTCGCTCCCCATCGCGTCCCAGCATTAACTAAACGGATTTGCCTATCTAGTCTGCCTCAACGCTTAGACACACATAACCAACAGTGTGCTCAGCTTATCCTACTGTGTCATCCCTTCTCTCAAACGATTATCGGTAGTACAGGAATCTCAACCTGTTGTCCATCGCCTACGCCTTTCGGCCTGAGCTTAGGTCCCGACTAACCCAGGGAGGACGAACCTTCCCTTGGAAACCTTGGGTTTACGGTCTGAGGGATTCTCACCCTCATCTCGCTACTCATGCCAACATTCTCTCTCCCATACTGTCCACGACTCCTTACGGTATCGCTTCAGCCTGCATGGGAAGCTCCCCTACCCATCATCATATGATGCCGTAGCTTCGGTAGTATGTTTTAGCCCCGGAAATCTTCGGCGCAGGATCACTCGACCAGTGAGCTATTACGCACTCTTTAAATGAGTGGCTGCTTCTAAGCCAACATCCTGGTTGTCTGTGCAATCCCACATCCTTTACCACTTAACATACATTTAGGGACCTTAGCTGACGGTCTGGGCTCTTTCCCTTTCGACTATGAACCTTATCACCCATAGTCTGACTCCTGAACAAAAGATAATGGCATTCGGAGTTTGATAGTCTTCGGTAAGTGCAATACCCCCTAGGACATTCAGTGCTCTACCTCCACATCTCTGAATTTCAAGGCTAGCCCTAAAGCTATTTCGGGGAGAACCAGCTATCTCCGAGCTCGATTGGAATTTCACCGCTACCCACAAGTCATCCCCGCACTTTTCAACGTACGTGGGTTCGGACCTCCACGAAATTTTACTTTCGCTTCATCCTGCTCATGGGTAGGTCGCCCGGTTTCGGGTCTACGTCATGTGACTATGGCGCCCAGTTAAGACTCGCTTTCGCTTCGGCTCCACACCTTAAGTGCTTAACCTTGCCACATAACGTAACTCGTTGGCCCGTTCTACAAAAAGTACGCGGTCACGCGAATAATGCGCTCCCACAGCTTGTAAGTGTAGGGTTTCAGGTTCTATTTCACTCCCCTCCCGGGGTTCTTTTCACCTTTCCCTCACGGTACTATTCGCTATCGGTCACTAGGTAGTATTTAGCCTTGGGGGGTGGTCCCCCCTGCTTCCCACAAGGTTTCACGTGTCTCGTGGTACTCTGGATCATATCAAGAACTTTCTTGGCTTTGTATACGGGACTTTTACCCTCTGTGGTTGATCTTTCCAGACCTATTCTACTCGCAATAACCTTTCCTTAAGATATGTCCGCAACCCCAAATCAGTAAACTGACTTGGTTTGGGCTCTTCCGCGTTCGCTCGCCGCTACTAGCGGAATCGAATTTCTTTCTCTTCCTTCAGGTACTTAGATGTTTCAGTTCCCTGAGTTCCCCTCCATAGGCTATGTATTCACCTATGGATACTTGGACATTACTCCAAGTGAGTTTCCTCATTCAGAAATCTCCGGATCAAAGTGTATGTGCCACTCCTCGAAGCTTATCGCAGCTTATCACGTCTTTCATCGGCTCCTAGTGCCAAGGCATCCGCCCTACACCCTTAATAACTTGACCTTTAAGTTATTAATTGAGATTTTTCTATAGTCTATTTCTAGACTGTTAAAGAATAATTGGTTGTTTTTAATGAGTTTTCTCATTTTATTTATATCCGTTAGGATATTAAATAGATGTCATTGTATAATTATCACTAGTATTCAGTTTTCAAAGTACAATCTTTTTGGTATTTTTGAATCCCTTATATAGGGTCCATCAAAAATACTCGCAAAAATATTAATTTAATATTAGCAATTTAATATTAATAATGGTGGAGATGAGGAGAGTCGAACTCCTGACCCCTTGCTTGCAAGGCAAGTGCTCTCCCAACTGAGCTACACCCCCATTTAATAGACTATAAGTCTCTAACGAGACCTAAAAAGTAACCTATTTAATTGAAGTTTCTAATGAACCTTCAAAATTGAACAGCAGGTAATTCTCCTTAGAAAGGAGGGTGATCCAGCCGCACCTTCCGATACGGCTACCTTTGTTACGACTTCACCCCAGTTATCGACGCCACCTTCGACGACTTCCTCCTTGCGGTTGGATAATCGGCTTCGGGTGTTTCTGACTCCCGTGGTGTGACGGGCGGTGTGTACAAGACCCGGGAACGCATTCACCGCAGCATTCTGATCTGCGATTACTAGTAACTCCAGCTTCATGTAGGCGAGTTTCAGCCTACAATCCGAACTGAGAATGGCTTTAAGGGATTGGCTCCACCTCACGGTTTGGCAACCCTCTGTACCACCCATTGTAGCACGTGTGTAGCCCTAAGCATAAGGGGCATGATGATTTGACGTCATCCCACCTTCCTCCAGGTTATCCCTGGCAGTCTCTCTAGAGTGCCCAACTGAATGCTGGCAACTAAAGACAAGGGTTGCGCTCGTTGCGGGACTTAACCCAACATCTCACGACACGAGCTGACGACAACCATGCACCACCTGTCACCTCAGTCCCGAAGGAAGGGTGTGATTAAACACCTGTCCGAGGGATGTCAAGCTTAGGTAAGGTTCTTCGCGTTGCTTCGAATTAAACCACATGCTCCGCTACTTGTGCGGGTCCCCGTCAATTCCTTTTGAGTTTCACACTTGCGTGCGTACTCCCCAGGCGGAGTACTTAATGCGTTAGCTGCGGCACCGAGGGGGTAACCCCGACACCTAGTACTCATCGTTTACAGCGTGGACTACCAGGGTATCTAATCCTGTTTGCTACCCACGCTTTCGTGCCTCAGTGTCAGTTGCAGTCCAGAAAGCCGCCTTCGCTACTGGTGTTCCTCCCAATATCTACGCATTTCACCGCTACACTGGGAATTCCACTTTCCTCTCCTGCACTCAAGTCCTCCAGTTTCGGCGGCTTACTACGGTTGAGCCGTAGCCTTTAACCACCGACTTGAAGGACCACCTACGCACCCTTTACGCCCAGTAAATCCGGATAACGCTAGCCCCTACGTATTACCGCGGCTGCTGGCACGTAGTTAGCCGGGGCTTCCTCACAGGGTACCGTCATTATCTTCCCCTGCAACAGAACTTTACGATCCGAAGACCTTCATCGTTCACGCGGCGTTGCTGCATCAGGCTTTCGCCCATTGTGCAATATTCCCCACTGCTGCCTCCCTGTAGGAGTTTGGACCGTGTCTCAGTTCCAATGTGGCCGATCACCCTCTCAGGTCGGCTACTGATCGTCGCCTTGGTGGGCAGTTATCTCACCAACTAGCTAATCAGACGCGGGTCCATCCTATACCGCTAACACTTTGATATATCTGCGATGCCGCAAATATATATTATCATGTATTAGTAAACTTTTCAGTATGTTATCCATGTGTATAGGGCAGGTTACCCACGCGTTACTCACCCGTCCGCCGCTTGGTTTTGCTCAGTATTGAACATTCTAGTCTTAGAATACTCAATACTGAGCAAACCCTCGCTCGACTTGCATGTGTTAGGCACGCCGCCAGCGTTCATCCTGAGCCAGGATCAAACTCTCATAAAAAATTTGTTACTGTGCTCAGACTATTGTTATCTCTAAAATATCTGGCTTGGTTTGTTTGTGGTTTAAATCAAGTAAGTTTGTCTTACATGGTTTAAACGATTAATCAATTGTCCTAAAAGGACTCATTGAATTAACCTGCTGTTCAATTTTCAAAGTTCATTATTTTTTTCAATATAATGGCTTATATTCTCAAAAAAATGGTCGAGGTGAAGGGACTCGAACCCCCGGCCCCATGGTCCCAAACCACGTGCGCTACCAAACTGCGCTACACCTCGTCCTATGGCGGAGAAGGAGGGATTCGAACCCTCGCACCAGTTTTACCCAGCCTAATCCCTTAGCAGGGGATCCTCTTGAGCCTCTTGAGTACTTCTCCAAAATAAAATTATAAGTGGCGGAGAGGGTGGGATTCGAACCCACGGTGCCTCACGACATCACTGGTTTTCAAGACCAGCTCCTTAAACCACTCGGACACCTCTCCAAAAAAATGATCTATCCGAGATTCGAACTCGGGACACCTTGATTAAAAGTCAAGTGCTCTACCGACTGAGCTAATAGACCAGGCTATTTAATTCCAATGGAGCTGGTGATAGGAATCGAACCTACAACCTGCTGATTACAAGTCAGCTGCTCTACCGTTGAGCCACACCAGCATATTAATGGTGGGAGTAACAGGGCTCGAACCTGTGACCCCCTGCTTGTAAGGCAGATGCTCTCCCAGCTGAGCTATACTCCCACATTATGACTCCTAGGGGAATCGAACCCCTGTTACCGCCGTGAAAGGGCGGTGTCTTAACCGCTTGACCAAGGAGCCATGGTAGAAAGCTCCAAGGGTGGGGCTCGAACCCACAGCCTACCGGTTAACAGCCGGTTGCTCCACCATTGAGCTACCTTGGAATAACGTGGCTACGTCCTATTCTCCCAGGCAGCTTCCCACCAAGTACCTTCAGCGCTAAGGAGCTTAACTTCTGTGTTCGGAATGGGAACAGGTGTATCCTCCTTGCTATAGTAACCACATTAACTTGAAAGCGACAAAAAATTGTCCGCTTCAAACTTTCTTTTAAACTTTCTCGTCCCCTCGAGGACAAGTATTATAATATCATAATTGCTATATAGCGTCAACACTTTTTTTGTAAGTTTTTTTCGCCTAAAAAAATAAGTTTTTTTCTTTCTATTTTTAATTATACGAATTATAAACTATATTTTATGTAATATATACGTATTTTAGCGAATTTTTATAGGATTTTTTTCCTTATAAGACCTAAAAAAGACCCCACATTCCCTATTTAATATTTCTTGGGTGTAGAGTCTTTATTTTACATATTATATGTCTTATATTATCAATTTAGATATTTTATGTCTTATTAAACTAAAAGCCTTAGCCTTTTTCAACTACATTAGCTACTGTGAATCCAAAGTGATCGAACAATACCTTGGCTGGTGCAGATGCTCCAAATGTATCCATAGCAACTACATCACCATCTAGGCCAACATACTTATACCATGGCATTGGATTAGCCGCTTCAACAGCTAGTCTAGTTCTAACAGCTGACGGAAGTACTTCTTCAATATATTCAGGAGACTGAGCTTCAAATACATCCATACATGGTACAGATACTACTCTTACTGACTTGCCTTCCTTTTCTAACTCTTCCTTAGCCCCAAGAGCTAGCTCTACTTCTGATCCAGATGCCATTATAATCAGGTCTATCTTATCCTTATTAGTTGCTTCTGCTAATATGTATCCACCCTTGAAAGCTTCCTTAGAAGAACCCTCTAGCTGAGGTAGGTTCTGTCTTGTAAGTACTATTGCAGTTGGAGTAGCCTCTGATCCTATTGCACTAGCCCATGCTGCTGCAGTTTCTGTATAGTCAGCTGGTCTAAATACGTTTAGGTTAGGTATAGACCTTAGCATAGCCAACTGTTCGATAGGTTCGTGTGTAGGTCCATCTTCACCAACCCCAATAGAGTCATGAGTCAACACAAATGTAACTGGTAGTCCCATTAAAGATGACAACCTAATCATTGGCTTCATGAAATCAGAGAATACAAAGAATGTAGCACAATATGGATTTAAACCACCATGTAGGTAGATACCATTTGTTATAGCTGTCATAGCCATTTCTCTTACACCAAAATGGATATTTCTACCGCTCCTATCAGTTGCTGAGAAGTATCCCTGACCCTTCATTTCAGTCTTATTAGATGGTGCAAGGTCAGCTGATCCACCTACTAGGTTAGGATATACATCCTTTAGCTTGTTGATTATATCACCTGATACAGCCCTTGTAGCCATAGCCTTATCTTCATGTGCCCAATACTCTTCTGAATCTATTATCTTCTGAACATCAGGCTTAGCAAAGTACTCATCCCATAGCCTTGCATCTTCTGGATACTTTGTTGCATATTCAGCAAACATAGCCTTCCAAGCCTCTTCCTTCTTAGCGCCTTCTTCTGCAAGTGCCTTATAGTGGTCATAAATTTCTGCATCCACTTCAAACGCTGTCTGGTTTTCCCATCCTAGGAATTTTCTAAGCTCTACTATATTATCTTCACCTAGTGGCTCCCCATGAGCAGATGCCTTACCAACCTTAGCAGGACAACCATAACCAATCTGAGTCTTGCATATTATCAATGATGGCCTTTCCTTGTCTGCCTTAGCCTTAGCTATTGCTGCATTTAAAGCATCTAGGTCATTTCCATCTTCAACTAACTGTACATGGTAGCCGAAAGCCTCAAATCTAGCCGCTACATCTTCTGTAAAGGCAAGGTCTGTATCGCCTTCTATAGTTATCCTATTTGAATCGTATAGGACAATTAGCTTGTCTAATTTCAAGGTACCAGCCAATGATAGAGCCTCGTATGCTACACCCTCCATCAAACATCCATCACCAGTTAGGGCGTATGTATAGTGGTCAACTATAGGATATCCATCCTTGTTGAACTTTGCAGCCAAGTGTGCTTCTGCCATTGCCATACCCACTGCTGTAGATACACCTGCACCTAGAGGTCCTGTAGTAGATTCTACTCCTGCCGTATGCTTGTATTCTGGGTGTCCTGGAGTAAGGCTACCAAACTGTCTAAAGCTCTTTAAATCCTCTAAGCTTAGTCCATACCCAAACATATGAAGTAGAGAGTATAGTAATGAAGATCCATGTCCTGCTGATAGAATAAACCTATCCCTGTTTTCCCAATTTGGGTTCTTTGGATTATGGTTCATATTATTAGCCCACAAGCTGTATGCTATAGGAGCTGCACCTAGTGGCAAACCTGGGTGTCCTGAATTGGCCTTTTGAACCTGGTCAGCTGACAAGATTCTTAAAGCATTTACTGCCTTTTGATTAATGTTCATATTAAATATCCTCCAAAAAAATTTACTTATACTTTTCGATTATAAGGTATCTATAATTAAAAAGACCTACTAATATCGTCTAAAAATTCTTTATACTACTCTATTTATTTTAACTTAATTATAGATAAATTACAATTTTTATCAGAAAATTAATAGATATTTTGGCTTGATCATTTATTGGGTAGTTAAAATACATTTGTTTTTGCTTCTTTATATCAACCACCTATGTTCTAGCTAGCAAATATTCATAAAAACAAAAAGCCCTCTATCAATTCTTACCAGCCATTTTGTATCCATTGGTGTTTTAAATAAATACTTATAAGGAAAAAGCAGCAAACTTCTCATTTACTGCTTTAATACCTCTATTATATTAATTTACCATATTTACGATTTACAGAGAGTCATTATGAATAAGAAGACTCATATATGCCCCCTTCTTGAAAAGCGAAGTACTCACACCCCAGGCAACTGCTGAGCAAGCCAATTCATTTGCATGCTTTGCCTTGACACTCCTTGTGCTAAGTACAATTCCCTTTGGATAAAGCTCTGCTGATAAAAACTGGTGTAGACTGTCTGCTGAACCAGATTCAACTGCCTTTATAGAGCGTAGTGGATGTGTATCCCACCATTCATCCGGCTTTGAGAAGGATCCATCTGCCCTCATCTCACCTGAAGATAGGTTCTGTGAACAAATTTCTCTGATTCTCTCTAAAGTTTCTTCGTCAATTACACCATCAGTTATTGAATAAGCATAGTATGCACATGCAACACCATCATCATCCAACTCCTTAATCAGGTAAAGATTTGAAATCCCTCTCTCCTTAAATTTCTTCCACTTGCTTGAAATCTTTTTAAGACTGGCATCGGTATAAAGAGATGAATTACCATCCTCTAAAGCTTGTCTAAGCTCCTCTAAATTGACGTCTTTCTTTTCCCAGTTGTCGATAAAGTTGATTCTTAGCTTATCCATTTTAATTTTCCTCCTTAATATCTTCTTGCCAACTTGCTAAAGTATCATTATCAAATACGATCATCGTATCAATAAACGGTTCCACTATGACTTCAGTATAAAAAGCCCCCTTCTTGCTATGGTATGGTGAGACTCCTGAACGCGATTTTACGAAGAACTTAAGCTCATACTTTCCCGGAGGCAAGAGTATGGCTGGAGTCAGTAGGTCTTCGGTAAACACTGCCTTGTGCCACATCTCACCATCCGTACTAACTGAGACATCGTAAAAATCACCATATCCATTATCCATCCTTAGGTATACTTTGGATAAGTCCCTATTATTTCTCATATCCTTAATCATATTAAAGGCCTTCTTTCGCCTAGACTGCTGATATATCAATCGTCCTAGACTTACAAAGAAGAGTATAGTCATCGCAGCAACTACTATCCAAGGCTTATCACTTATAAGGCCTATCAAATTTTTTCATATTAGCTCCCCTTCATAGATAAATCATGATTTTTCATATTTAAATATTTTTAAAAATATTATACCATTTATAAAATATTTTTTTCTACTGAGAAATTCTCCACCATTCATAAAAAGAACAGCAAAGTCTTTTTAACTCGCTGCTCTTATCTCGATTTATATTAATTTACTCTATTAGGCATTACCCTTACCCCTTATATGAATAAAAAAATATTCTTTAGGACTTATTTATTCATATCCTTTAGCTTTGCATAATCTTCATCAGTTAGCTTCCATGTAAAGTCAGGAATTCCTTGTATACCTGATAATGTCATATATGGATAGTTCTCATATACAGTAAACTTAACTACAAAGTCTTTACCATCAGTAGCCTTAGTAATAGCCCTGTACTCCCTGCTAACTACAGCATCTTTTGGAACCTCTAAAAAGCTGGAAATCTTTAGATTTCATACTCTCAGTACTCTTAGCAATAAGCTCTGAAATATATTTCAAATCCTTTTGACTAGTCATTTCAGAAATCATCTTCTGATTTTTTTATCGTATACCTCAACCCTGTCCCCATCTTTATCCTTGTTGCTACTTCCGCAGGCCACTAATGAGACAGCGCAAATTAAACTTAAGGCTAGTACAATAATTTTTCTTCATATTTTTTACCTCAATAATTTGAAATTTTTATCTACATAAGATTATGCATCATAAATATTATACCATTTTAAAAACTATTTTTACTATCTTAAAATTTCTAAATATAAAAATACAAGTCTTAATCTAGGCTAGTATTTCGACACATGCCCCTCATGGTTCAAGAGCCATATTTTTCTTGTCTAAACCACCTGCATAGCCTGTCAGGTCTCCATGACGTCCTAAGACCCTATGACAGGGTATTATTATAGATATAGGGTTATGGCCTACCGCTCCTCCGACAGCCTGGGCTGACATAGACTCTCTCCCTAGGTTTTTAGCCACCTGTCTTGCTATACTCGCATAGGATGTGACCTGACCATATGGTATGTTCATTAATATTGACCATACCTCCTGCCTAAAGGCTGTCCCCTCTGGCTTTAGACTCAGCTCCCCTATAGGTGGATTTTGACCGGCAAAATACCTGTCAAGCCAATGGTTAGCCTTGTCCAGTATATCCATCTTATAATTTGAAACCTCACCGCTTTTTTCCGACTTACTTGGGATAACCTGGCTAGCATCCAGGCCATCCATATAGTATTTCTGACCTTCTAGCCATAGCCCAACTATATGTCTTTTATTATCGTCGCACACTAGGGTTATCCTTCCCAAGGGCGATTTATATTCTCTTGAATAGTGCATAAATACCACCTCCTAGCCATAATATATCAAATTTTTGCACATAATTGATATACTTATTCATTTTTTTAGACTTTTCTATTTACAAATGCTTTTATATGCCTTATAATATTCTACAAACTTTATAGGAATTCATACATGCGATTTAGCAAATCAAGCAAGACAGTTAACTGCACTTGCTTTTTTATAAATTTACATAAGGAGGAAATTATATTATGGCTAATTTCGCAATTGTAGGAGCTACAGGGCTCGTAGGAACAAAGATGATTGAAAGACTTGGTGAAAGCAAGCTAGAGGTTGATAAGATCTACCTTATGGCATCAGCTAGGTCAGCAGGAAAGGTCCTTCAATTTAGGGGACGGGATGTCATCGTCGAGGAGTTAAGAGAAGATTCCTTCGATAAGGAAATCGATTACGCAATCTTTTCTGCAGGTGGGGATACTTCTCGTAGGTTTGCACCTATAGCAGAATCCAAGGGAATCATAGTAATTGACAATTCAAGTGCTTGGAGGATGGAAGAAGATATAGACCTTATAGTTCCAGAGTGCAATGAGCCCCTATTAAAGAGAAAGATTATAGCTAATCCAAACTGCTCCACTATCCAATCCGTAGTACCACTTAAGCCACTAGCGGATGCCTTTGGTCTAGACCGCGTAGCCTACACGACTTATCAGGCTGTTTCAGGATCAGGCAAGGGTGGTATAGATGACCTTTTAAATGGTCAGGATGGCCAGGAGCCAAAGAAATACCCTCATCCAATTTACAATAATGTTCTTCCCCATATAGACGTTTTCTTGGACAACGGCTACACAAAGGAAGAGATGAAGATGATTGGTGAGACTAAGAAAATTTTATCCCTTGATGAGGATGTTAGAATCACAGCTACATGTGTTCGTGTACCAGTCCTAAACTCACACTCAGTAGACATCAATGTAACATTTAAGAAGGATACTAGTGTTGATGAAATAAGAAGTATACTAAAAAATTCCCCAGGCCTAGTCCTGCTTGATGACCCAGGAGAAAACCTATACCCTACTCCATTAGAGGCAAGCGGTCACGACGAGGTCTATGTTGGAAGGATTAGGAGGGATATTTCCCAGGATAGGAGCTTTTACATCTGGTGTGTAGCAGATAATATCAGAAAGGGAGCAGCCAGTAATGCCGTACAAATAGCAGAGATGTTAGAGGCAAAAAACAAGTTTAAAAAAATGTAATTTTACAACAAATGAAAGATTTGACTTGTATCTTTCCTTATTTAGTGTTAGAATATCTTTTAACACATAAAGTAAGGCTAATCTAGTTTTATTTTATTAATGGCCGCATAGGAGTGGCCAAGGTTAACTTTGATAAGAAGGAGGAATTTATTTTGAAAACATTACAGATAGGATTATTTGGTCTCGGGACCGTGGGCTCCTCAACAGTGGAGATACTTACCTCCAACCGTGAATTGTTGGAGCGTCAATTAGGCTGCACCACGCAGATAAGTAAAATATGTGTCAGAGATACCGGGAAGACCCGCTCAGTTGATACATCCAATAGCATACTTACCTCCAGGCCCGAAGACATTCTTCTAGACCCAAAGATAGATATTGTGGTTGAAGTAATGGGAGGAATAGAGAAATCCAAGGAAATTATCGAAGCCGCCTTTAAAAATGGAAAACACGTTGTTTCGGCAAATAAAGATTTAATCGCCCTCTACGGCAAAGAATTATCAGAACTCGCCAAACAAAACAATTGTCATTTCTTTTTTGAAGCCGCAGTTGCCGGTGGAATCCCTATTCTAAGAACTCTACAAACTTCTCTTACAGGAAATCACATAAAAAAAATCAGTGGAATCGTAAATGGTTCAACAAACTATATTCTCACACGAATGGAAATAGAAAGTTTATCATTGGAATCAATCATAGAAGACGCCAAAGCCCTAGGTTACTTAGAGGCAGACCCAAGTGCTGACCTTGATGGCCTAGATGCAGCAAGGAAGTGTGCAATACTTGCTAGCCTTGGTTTTCACAATCTTGTAAAATCAGATCAGGTATACGTATCAGGAATTAGAAATATATCTCTAGAAGACATTAATCAAGCAAAGAAATTAGGTTATAAAATTAAATTATTGGCTATTGCTGAAAATAAGGATTCAGGTATTGTTGCTAGAGTTCACCCAGTCCTAATAGCAGAAAATCACCCTCTTGCAGGAGTTCAGTATGAATTCAATGCTGTATATGTGGATGGTGACTACCTAGGCCAGACAATGTACTATGGTAGGGGAGCTGGAGGAAATCCAACAGGTTCAGCTATTGTCAGTGATATTGTAGCAATCGGTAAGGCGATCTTATCTCAAACAAGACCAGAATTGGCCTATGCTAGTATGGGAGACAAGGCCCTTATAGATATAGAAGATCTAGACTTTGCCTACTATATCAGACTAGTTACAGACCATAACAAGCTTGGTCAGGGTGGTCTAATAGACCTGCTTGATAAGAAAGGATTAAAGATAAGGTCTATAAATAAGACCAATAGAAGCCTAGAAATATATGACTTAGATAAAAAGTATGAAGGCACTGACCTAGGCCAAAACCTGATAAACGTAGATCAATTTGTAATTGTGACAGAAAGAGTGAGAGAAAAAGCCTTCAAAGAGGCAATAAAGGAATTAGAAAATATCAGCAATTCGATAACAGTTATTAGAATAGAAGAAGACATATAGAGACAAAGGAGATTTTAATTATGAAATGGCAAGGATTAATAAATCAATATAAGGAATTTTTACCAGTTAATGAAAATACACCTATGGTTTCCCTGTACGAGGGTAACACACTCCTAATCAAGAGTTTAAACCTAAGCAAGGAACTGGGCATAGACCTTTACTTTAAGTTCGAGGGCCTAAATCCTACAGGTTCATTTAAAGACCGTGGTATGTTTATGGCAATCGCCAAGGCCATAGAAGAAGGGTCTGACACTATCATGTGTGCTAGTACAGGAAATACTTCTGCTTTCGGCAGCTGCCTATGGTGCAAGGTATGGACTAAGGACTATAGTCCTAATACCAGATGGATATATTGCCATGGGTAAACTAGCCCAGGCCCTACAGTATGGTGCCCAGGTAGTAGCTATCCAGGGCAACTTCGATGATGCTCTAAACCTAGTAAAGGAGATTACAGAATCCCACCCTATTACTTTAGTAAATTCCCTAAATCCATATAGGATAGAGGGGCAAAAAACAGGTGCCTTTGAAATAGTAGATGACCTAGGCGATGCCCCAGACTACTTGGCTATACCAGTTGGAAATGCAGGTAATATTACCGCCTACTGGAAGGGCTTTAAGGAATACAAGGCAGCAGGAAAATCTACAAAGCTACCTAAGATGAAGGGCTACCAGGCCAAGGGGGCTTCTCCAATTGTAGAGGGTCACCCATTTGAAAATCCAGATACTGTGGCAACAGCCATAAGAATTGGAAATCCAGCATCCTGGGATAAGGCCCTAGCAGCCAGAGATGAATCTGGTGGATCTATCAAGGCAGTTACAGATGAAGAAATACTGGCAGCCTACAAGCTACTTTCTAACAAGGAGGGTGCATTCGCAGAGCCTGCCTCAGCTGCATCCCTTGCCGGTGTGATTCAGTCTGTAAAAAACGGAGATATAGAAAAGGGTGCCAAGGTGGTTTGTATATTGACAGGTAATGGCCTGAAGGATCCAGATACTTGCCTAGAATCGGCGGTTAAGCCTCAATCTATTCCAGCCAACCTTGAAAGTGTCCTAAAGCTGATAGAAGGTTAGGTGGTCCTATGATTAGAGTAAGAGTACCAGCAACAACAGCCAATATGGGACCTGGTTACGATGTGTTGGGCATGGCCCTATCACAGTATTCAACTTTCCAGTGCCAGGAAGATGACAAGATTTCCCTTTTTATCGGGGGACTAGAAAGTCAAAAATTGCTTGGCCAGGACCATGAAGATAACCTAGTTGTAAGGTCTATGAACCACCTATTTGAATACGTAAATAAATACCCAAAGGGTTATAATCTTGAAATTATTAATGATATACCCCTGGCTAGGGGGATGGGGTCAAGTGCATCAGCAATTGTAGGTGGCCTGCTTGTGGCAAACCACCTAGTGGATGCCAAACTTGGCCAGGATCAGATCCTTATGTTAGCAACTCAAATAGAGGGACATCCTGACAATGTTGCTCCAGCCCTAATGGGAAATATTGTCCTATCTGCTATGGTTGATGATAACCAGGTCATCTACCACTCTATCCATCCATTTGAGGATATGACTTGTGTCCTATTCATACCTGACTATGAGGTATCTACAAATATGTCTAGGTCTGTCCTACCAAAATCCATAAGTATGGCAGATGCAGTCCACACTAGCGGTCACCTGAGCCTAATGCTAGCTGGCTTTATGACTGGAAACAAGGACTTGATTGGTAAAACTATGGCCGACAAGCTTCACGAACCATACAGAAAGGGCCTTATCAAGAGCTTTGATGACTTTAAGGCAGCTGCCCTAGATGCAGGAGCCTTTGCCTTTTCCTTGAGTGGATCTGGTTCGACTATCATAGCCTATTGTGACCATGATTCTGCCCCGAGTGTTAAGGATGCCTTTGAAACTATTAGCCAAAGGTATGAAATTAGTGGAGCTAGCAAAATAATAGCACCTTGCAGCCAGGGTGCAGTCTGTGAGGTGGTCTAAATGGGACTAATAGTACAAAAATACGGAGGAAGTTCTCTTGCTGACAAGGAAAGAATCATAAACGTTGCAAGGAGAATTGTTGAAACTAAGAGGGAGGGCAACAAGGTTATAGCAATTGTGTCTGCCATGGGTAAGACTACAGACAAGCTCATACAGATGGCTAGGGAAATATCCGAGGTTCCTCCAAAAAGAGAAATGGACAGACTCTTGTCTACTGGCGAACAGATATCCATGTCACTTTTGGCCATGTCTATACAAGCTATGGGAGAAAAGGCTATCTCCCTATCAGGCCCCCAGGCAGGTATTATGACAGATGCCTACCATAGCAAGGCTAGAATAAAAAATGTGGAGTCTGACAGGTTAAAAAAGGAGCTAGAGGAAGATAATATTATTATAGTAGCCGGCTTCCAGGGCGAAAATGCCGACTATGATGTCACAACCCTTGGTAGGGGTGGATCAGATACCTCCGCAGTAGCAATCGCCGCTGCAGTGAATGCAGACCTATGCGAGATTTTCACAGATGTAGATGGTGTATACTCATGTGACCCTAGGATAGTGCCTAATGCTAAAAAGCTAAAGGTCGTTTCTTATGACGAAATGCTAGAGCTTGCTATCTTAGGAGCCAAAGTATTACAACACCGCTCTGTTGAGTTGGCAAAGACTCACAAGGTAGCAATTCATGTTAGGTCAAGCTTAACCATAATTTAGGAACAGTAGTCAAGGAGGATGCTTCTATGGAACATAACGGAATAATTACAGGTATAGCCCACGACTTTAATGTAGCCAAGGTCGTTGTTTTTGGAGTACCTGACAAGCCTGGTATTGCAGCCAGGATATTTGGAGAAATATCAAAATTAGATATAAATATACAGATGATAGTCCAGTCTGCTCAAACAGAGAATATGAATGATATAGCCTTTACTTGCTCAATAGAGGAAGCAAGAGAGGCCAAGGATGCCCTAGAAAGGGTTGTAAGGGAAATAGGGGCCAGGTCAGTAGTAATAACTGATAAGCTTGCTAAGGTAAGTATAGTAGGGGCTGGTATGATGACTCATACTAATATAGCCTCCAGGATGTTCTCTGCCCTAGCTGGAGCTGGAGTAAATATAGACATGATATCAACTTCGAAATTACAATTTCTGTAATAGTAGAATCAGACAAGTGCCAGGATGCTGTCCAGGCCCCTAGCCAAGGAATTTGATCTGCTAGAAAATAAATAATTTAAATAAAATTTAGCACAATTAAAGGTAGTATTACTATACTCTTTTAAAAAAATGGCTCTGTCAACAACGTTGGTGATAATTTAAATCAATAAAATCTATTAAACTATGCGGCAGCATCCATAGCAGACTTATAGCTATGGATGTTGTCTTTTTGTATTTTATACCTTCCACAGAATCATAGCCAGCACAGTCCTGCTAGCAACCTCTATACCCTGACTCTCAGGACAATAAGTCTCCTTGTACTCCCTGATCAAGTCCTCAGCTTCAAGCCCCTGTTTTTTTCCCTAATATCCTCAAAGACAAAGGCATAGCCCCTCAATATATCTTCAACGGACAGAACATCCCTATCTTCCCTAGTCAGGTAGGAAATCTCTGGGCTATAGCCATCCATCCATAAAAGATTAAAGCTAGCCATGACAGCATTCCTATCATTGTGGGGATTATATTCTCTCTTGACTCCTGACCTCTCAATCAAAAAGTCGCTCAGCGAATCTGTTGCCTCTATAAACTGGTTTATCAGGCAGTACCTCCTTGATGAGTATACCATATTCTTGAGACCTTGTGGAGTCCTAACTGCTGGGCACATTGATGCAAAGGCTAGGTCAAACTTAGCATCCCAACCTATCTTGGCCAAGTCTGCTGTCTCCCATACCATCTTTTCGTAATTTATATTAGCTATTCCTGACTATTAGCATTCTCTCTTGCCAAGTCCAGCATATTTTTAGAAATATCAGTCATGGTCACCGACTGGGCTAGTCTTGCCATAGGGATGGCATACCTACCGCTACCTCCCCCTATATCAAGCACGCTGGCACCCTCTAGTATGCCTGCCTCTGCCAGCCTGTTCACCACCTCATCTACAAAACCCGACTTGTCCGTTTTTACTGCTTCATTGAAACTAGCGGCCCTCATATCCCACATCTTTTCTGAATCTATATCCTTATTTTGATGCCTTGTCAGCATTTCTTCGTAAAATTTCCTGTCCATATCTGACCTCCTATTTTTTACTGCTTGTATAATATTTATAATGGTTGCATCATTTCAAGTACAATCCCATCTGGATCTTTTAAAGTAAAAAGCTCTACTTTTTTTCCAAATCCATCTGAGCTAAAAATCAAAAATATTGCGGTTCAGACAAACATTCTACATTATTCTTGATCAGGTCTTCGTAAACTAAATCAATGTCATTCGTATAAAAAAACATAATTCAGAAATGGATGTGGGCAAAATAAATCTGGCTCTATTTTTTTCTAATTTCATTATCTATAAACTGAATCAGTTCCACAGGTGGAGCTTGAATATTTTCAGAAGCATTTAAGTAAGCAACTCTTGCCTTACAATTTTCTTTTTACAAAAATATCTTATCTGTCGCTTCACCAACCATCAATATTTCTCCCTGAAACTTTAATCCAAGTATGTCTCTGTAAAAGGCAATTGATTTATCTAAGTCTGATACCGTCAAGCCAACATGATATATTCTTCCAACCATATCCAATCCTCCTCCTAAAGTTATCTTTTGTTTCACTACATACTCGTATTTTAGCATTATTTACCTAGGTTTTTCACTATGTAGATTATTATTCATTTATAATATAATGTAACAAATAATAATCTAGTTACTCATTATACCCTTTTTATCCAGCTAGGGTCATACTTATCGTCTAACTTGATAAAATATAGGACTCCCTCCCTTTCATCCATGTGGACCTGACCCCTCTTTACCATGTGAAATACATGGGCCATAGTTTCACCGGATGCAAAGAACTTCTGGGCTGGCGGGAAATCATCCCAAGAATCAGCCTTAATCCTCCAGCTAATCCTAGGAGATAGGTCCCTGATAGTATATTCTACACCAGGCTCCATGGCATCTAGTATTTCCTGAAGCCTCAAGATATGGTGGTCTATAATCTCATCAATCCTCTTTATATAGTCTAATACCGGGTCCCTATGTGTTGAAAATACATGGTCAAAATCCATCTTTCTCAAACCTAGCAGGGTATTCATATAGGTATTCAGGGCATCCCCCTCTTCAAATCCCCAGAAGGTAATATTAGGAGTAATCGTCTCTAAGATTGTATCACCACAGAAAAATATCTTGTGCTTCTTTTCATATAGGCCTATATGTCCCGGTGTGTGCCCCTTTAGGTCCATTACTTCAAATTCATATTCGCCCGTTCTTATTATGTCTCCTGGTGCTACTATGTCCATGTCTACCTCATCGGGTGCCTGGAATAAATAGCCTGGGTGGTCTTCTAACATTATTTCACCGCCAGTCACATTAAAGTAGTCTAGAAGCTTATACAAAAGCTGCCAGTAGCTACCATTGGCAGCATCATTGATTATCTTTCCATCGGCAGCACTGGCATAGACCTTACAACCAGCACTCTTGAAGTTTGATGCCAGACCAGAGTGGTCGGCATGCATATGGCTAATAAAGAGGTCGGTATCCGACATTTCAAGACCAAGGTCTGCCAAACCTGCTAGCATAGAATCTAGGGTCTCCTGTGTATGGTAACCCGTATCCAAGACCAGGTTCTTGTCCCTATCCTTGATTATATAAATATTTGTAGCCTTTAGGGGACTCTTGGGCAAGACCACCTGAAAAGTATATATATTCTTATAAACTTCCTTAACCATAAAAACTACCACCCTAACCTCTTTTACTGAATTCTGCTTACTATTATATTTAATTACAATATAATATTGGATCTTTAAAATCCACTTTTATTTTATGCCCATCAGGCCTTCTTGGTATATCCTTAAATCCATGACTTTTAGGTCCTCCGCTATCATAGGTCTAAAGTCCATCTGACCCAGTATATCCTTATCCAAGTCTACACCAGGTGCTATTTCCACAAGTTCTATTCCACCCTCCCTAAGGGCAAAAACGCACCTTTCTGTAACGAATATTACATTTTGACCATTCTCAATACTCTCCTCTGCACTAAAGGTAACTTCATCGATAGTCCTTTTGAATTTTTTATTTTTACCTTCCTGGACTATAACTAGCTTACCATCCCTAACCTCTGTTACCAGACCGCCAGCAGTCATAGTTCCACAAAATACTATATCCCTGGTAGACTGGGTAATATCTATAAATCCACCACAGCCACCTATCCTGTCACCAAACCTACTTACATTTATATTTCCACGTGGATCCATCTCGGCAAAGCCCAAGAAGGTCTTCTTTAGACCTCCACTGTTATAAAAATCAAACTGACTAGCCATGGCTAGGCCTGCCCATGAGTTCACAGCCGAACCAAAGTTGGAACCACCCAAAGGTATTCCTCCTATAAGTCCACTCTCTACTGTAAGTATTATATTTTCAAGGCCCTCTTCCGCTGCAACAGAAGATACCGCCTCTGGTATTCCTATACCAAGATTTACTACCGAATTATCCTCTAGCTCTAGGACAGCCCTCCTTGCAATAAGCTTCCTCTCATTTAAATCTAGGGGCTTAAATCCATACTTGTCAGACTTGTACTTGCCAGCTATTATAGGATCATAGTATACTCCCGGTGTCTGACGGTGGAAGTTTATAGGGTCTTCAGACTTCACAATGGCATCTACAAATACACCCGGAATCACTACGTCCTGCCTGTTCATAGACTGGGAAGAAACTACATTCTTCACCTGGACTATAACCTTACCACCAGAGGCCTTTACAGCCATTGCAACATCTAAAGAGTCTATAATTGAGGATTCCTCCTCCATACTTATATTACCAAATTCATCAGCACTGGTTCCTCTGATAATACCAATATCATAACTAGGAACCTTGTACTTCAAGTATTCTTTTCCATCTATTTCTATAAGGTCTACAAGGTCTTCCTTGGCAGCATCATTTACCTTGCCACCCCTTAGCCTTGGATCACAGTAGGTTTTCAGACCTATCCTAGTAATTTCAAAATCCTTACCACCTGCAGCCTGCCTGTATAGATGAGCAATTACACCCTGAGGAAAGTTATAGGCCTCAACCTCATTTTTCAGGACCATATCTATCATTGGCCTGTTGTTGGCAAAGTGGGCTGTTACATACCTCTTTATCAGACCTGGATAGGATAACTCACATATCCCCTGGTCATTATTGTTTCCTAGACCAGCCCCCTGGTACAGGGTTAGGTTTTTAGGCCTACCCTCACTTAGGTATCTCTGTCCAATTTTTACCATCATCTCTCTGGCAGCAGTTGCCAGCATAAATCCAGAAAAGGCTACTGTATCCCCATCTTTTATTAGGTCAATAGCCTGGTCAAAATCCATCAGCTTGTTCATCTTTTCCCCCTAGTAGTTCCTATACTGGTTCAAGGTCTCAATTACCTCTTTCGCAGTTTCCATATGATTTATCTGGTCCCTAAACCTGGCAGAGTTCTTCATACCCTTTAGGTACCAACCTATATGCTTACGCATCTCTCTTACGGCCACATATTCCCCATGCTCTTTTATAGCCAAGCCCATGTGCTTGATAGCTACATCTATCTTCTCATCCTTGCTAGGCTGATCTAGTAGTTGGCCTGTCTTCATATAGTGGTCAATCCTCTTAAATATCCAAGGGTTGCCCTGGGCCCCCCTACCAATCATAATGGCATCACAGCCAGTATGGTCCTTGATTCTAATGGCGTCCTCCACACTAGTGACATCCCCATTTCCTATAACTGGTATGGATATTTGAGACTTTACCTCCCCTATAATATCCCAGTCCGCTCGACCAGAATAATACTGCTCCCTAGTCCTGCCATGTATTGTAATGGCACATATACCACAATCCTCTGCTATCTTGGCTATTTCTAGAGCATTTATAGAATCATCATCCCAGCCCTTACGTATCTTTAGGGTAACCGGCTTCTTGAGTTTTTCACAACCTGGTCCAGGACTTGTCCTGCCAGTTTGGGATTTCTCATAAGGGCAGACCCATCTCCATTTTTAACAACCTTGGGAGCTGGACAGCCCATATTTATATCCAAAATTTCATTCGGATAGTCATTCAAAATTTGGGCTGCCTTACCCATAAATTCAGGTTCACTACCAAAGATTTGAACAGCTACTGGGTGTTCCTCATCCAAGATATTAAGCATTTTCTTCGTATTTTTATCATCATAGCAAAGGGCCTTGGCATTTATCATCTCTGTATATAGGAGCCCACAGCCTAATTCTTTGCATATTAACCTAAATGGCAGGTCTGTTACTCCTGCCATTGGTGCTAAAAAAACTTCATTTTCGACTTCAAAATCTCTAAATTTCACTATATTACTTCTCCTATCTAAATAAAAGAACTATATATCTTATCCTTCCTATATATTCTTCTCGTATATTATCCTTAGGCCTTCTAGGGTTAGATTTGGATCTATAACATCTATAGCATTTGTTTCCTGGGATATCATATTAGCCAGACCACCAGTTGCTATTACAAGTGTTTCCTCATCTTTTAGCTCCTTCTTCATTAGACCTACTATTTTTTCAACCTGGCCTGCATAGCCATATATTATACCAGCCTGCATGGCTGATACTGTATCCTTACAAATAACTGTCTCTGGAGTCACTAGTTCCACCCTAGGCAGCTTGGATGCCTTTTGGAAAAGAGCCTCACTAGAAATCTTCATACCTGGAGAAATCGCCCCACCTATATACTCGCCCTTCTTTGAGACAGCACAATATGTAGTTGCTGTTCCAAAATCTATGATTATAACCGGGCAGTTATACTTAGATATGGCGGCAACTGCATTTACTATCCTATCTGCACCGACCATCTTAGGGTCCTCATACTTTATATTTAAACCAGTCTTTATACCAGGTCCAACAACCATTGGACTGATATTACAGTACTTCCTGCAGAAGTTCTCCAAAGAGTGCATTACTGCAGGCACAACAGATGATACTATAATCGCATCTACTACACTTAGGGAAATATTACTTGCATCAAATAGGCTCTTAATCAGTACGCCATACTCATCAGAAGTCTTATTTAGGTCTGTATTTATTCTCCAGTCTCTTACTAGGTTATCTCCATCGTATACACCTAATACCATATTTGTATTTCCTATATCAAAAACCAACAACATATATATTTACCATTCCTTTATTATTTATTGTTAAAAATATTACGCGCATTTATTCAAATGCCAAGGGCTTGAAACTAGCCCTTTATAACGTTTTTATTATATCATTAATATACACCAAGGTACAGAAAATTTTTAACTACCTATATAACCTAAATTTTTAATTATAATATTAGGGTCAGATGCTTAATTTTATGACTTTATTAGTACAAAAGGCCCTTTATCAAGTGCTGATTGTGATAGTATAATATATGTAATAGTAAAATTTTTATTAGGATGGTGACACGATGACAAAAACCAGAGAAAAGGTTATAAATATACTAATAGATAATTCAGATAAGTATATATCCGAGAGTATATGTCAGATATATTAGGACTATCAAGGGCCTCTGTTTGGAAACATATAAAGGCCCTAAAGATGGAGGGTTTTGACATAGAATCAAAGGCTGGACACGGATACAGGCTACATCGAAAAAGAAAAAAAGAGGGCTTAGCTCCTATGAGATAAAGCACCAGTTAAAGACGTCCTACATGGGCCAGGAGGTCTACTACTTTGAATCCATAGACTCTACCAATATATATGCCAATACTATAGCCAACCAGGCCCCTGAAGGAGCTGTAGTGGTATCCAAGAAACAAACTCAAGGAAAGGGCAGGTCTGGCAAGATCTGGGTATCCGACTATGACCAGGGAATTTACTTCTCAACAATACTTAAACCTTCCATACCTATTAGTAGGGCCTCCTTTCTTACCCAGGTAGCAGGGGCAGCCCTGGCTACTAGCCTGGAAAAGTTGGGTGTAGCCTGCCAGATAAAATGGCCCAATGACCTGGTTTTAAATGGGAGAAAGATAGCCGGCATCCTAACAGAGATGAGGGCAGAGATAGAGAGTATTTCCTATATAATAGTTGGAATAGGGATAAACATAGGTCCCAAGACCTTTGATGGGGCTATAAGTAATGTAGCTACATCCCTTGCCAATGAGGGCTATCAAATTCGAGACCTAGACCTTCTAAGGACCTTCTTTATAGACTTTGAAGACCTTTATGAGGATTTCAAAAAGAGGGACTACTCTAGGATATTAGGGATACTAAAGGACAAGTCAGCAGTCCTTGGTAAGAAATCTACCTGATTAGGGATGGACAAAAGGACAAGGTATTTGCCGAAAATATAGATGAATATGGTAATTTGATAGTTAGAAATGAATTAGGATTTTTGGAAGAGATCTTTACTGGAGAGATTTCTATCAGGGGACTAGATTCTTATATATAGTTTAAATGGCTATCTTCACTTTTTCAATTTTATTATTGAAAGCTGTTGGCGATGCAAAAATTATAACTGATATTGAAAAATATAATAATAAACGATAGAATAAAAAGTAGCTCTTTTTCATATAAACCCCCTTTCAAATACCATTTTTTTATCACAACAATTATTATTTTTTTATTATAATTTATATTATTGTAAATATCAATAAAAAAACAGAGGTTGTATTCTATGCCTAAAAAGGAGAATGCTGACCTCTGTTTTATTTATATCGTCTTACGTTTACTTTTACACTCGAGTTCTCAAACTCTAGTCCCCCAGATCAATAAATTCGGTCTCTTAGAATTCTATTCTTTCTTCAACCTTCATCATTGACCTAAACTCAGCAACAGCTTCTTCTAGCTTGAAGATTTTCATCTTAAAGCCTGTCTTTTCATTGTATAGCTGCTTTAACATTGGTAGAACCTCAAAGGCCTTGGCTTCTAGGTCTGCTGATTCAACAAATACTGCCTTACCAAAGTAACGGATAAAATCAGTTTCTATTGTAGCACAGATTTCTACATAAGGATTAGCCTGCATCTGTTTGTAGACTTCCTTGAAATCTCCTACACAAAAATATATTTCATCATCAACCAACATCTGGAAACCAATTGGTCTACACTTAGGCTTATTACCATCTACTGTAGTTAGATAATATACTCCTGCCTTGCCTAAAAATTCGCTTACTCTTGCCTTATTACTCATAATAATCAAACCCCCATTCAAAAATCAATTCGTAGTTACCCTACCCTTACATTATAGCATACCCAGGCTTATAATATATCGTTTGTTGAAAAGTAGGTGTGAATTTTCAAATTTAAAAGGGGCTAGTAAAAAGGCCAGCCCCTAATATTTTAGTCTTAAATTTTACTCTTCATCTATCCTATCTTCACTTACAAGGTCTTGAGAAGCAGGCATCCTGTTTTCACTGCCAGTATCTTCAGAAATGACAATTTTTTCTGGAGTGCTATCCTCTTTAGACTTGTCGTTTTTGACCAAATGGCAATCTCATTTCAAAGGCCTCTTCAAACTGCTTGTCGTTAAGTGTTTCATACTCTAGTAAGGCCTTAGCTATATAATCTAGCCTATCCTGGTTTGACTTCAGTATCTCCCTAGTCTTTTCATAGGCATCCACAACAATCTTTCTTACTTCCACATCTATTTCAGATGCAACCTCTTCAGAATACTGTCTTGAGTGACCTATGCTATTTCCTAAGAAGACCTCATCACTTGAATCAAATGTCAAAGGACCTAATTTGCTACTCATACCGTACTTAGTTACCATGCTCCTAGCCAGGCTAGTTACCCTCTCCAGGTCATTTGATGCTCCCGTTGATATATCATCTAGGTTGATCTCCTCTGAGACCCTACCACCCAATAGTACTATCAATTCCTGTAGCATTTCTCCCTTTGTGGCATAGTACTTGTCCTCAGTAGGTAGCTGCATAGTAAAGCCACCTGCCATACCCCTAGGTATGATAGTAACCTGGTGGACTGGGTCCATCAAGTTTAAGACATGGGCACAAACAGCATGGCCTGCTTCGTGGTAGGCTGTTAGGTTTCTTTCCTTTTCAGTAATTATCCTTGACTTCTTGGCAACACCTACAACTGTCTTAGTGATGGCCTCTTCTATGGTCTCCATGGAAATCTTATTTTCTCTTTTTCTAGCAGTTAAAATAGCTGCTTCATTCATTACATTTTCTATATCGGCTGGTGTAAAGCCTGCTGTAAATTTAGCTAAAACAGCTAGGTCTACATCATCTGCTAAAGGCTTCTTTCTAGAGTGAACCCTAAAGATAGCCTCTCTACCCTTAACATCTGGTCTACCAACTACTACCTGTCTATCAAACCTACCTGGTCTAAGTAATGCAGGGTCCAGTATGTCTGGCCTATTTGTGGCTGCCATAATAATTATACCCTGGTTTATACCAAAGCCATCCATCTCTACTAGTAGCTGGTTTAGAGTCTGTTCTCTTTCGTCATGGCCTCCACCTAGACCTGCCCCTCTCTTTCTACCAACTGCGTCTATTTCGTCAATAAACACAATGGCTGGGGACTCCTTCTTGGCCTGTTCAAATAGGTCTCTTACTCTTGATGCACCTACTCCTACAAACATCTCAACGAAGTCTGAACCACTGATACTGAAAAATGGCACTCCAGCCTCACCAGCAACTGCCTTTGACAGGTAGGTCTTACCTGTTCCTGGAGGTCCTACCATTAGGATTCCCTTAGGTATTCTGGCTCCTAGGTCCATATACTTCTTTGGATTCTTCAAAAAGTCTACAACTTCCTGCAATTCATCCTTTTCTTCATTTAGTCCTGCTACATCGTCAAATACTACATTTACCTTTTCATCACCCTTGTGAAGCTTAGCCTTAGACTTGGAGAAGTTCATCATTCTTCCCCCACCGCCACCTTGACTCTGGTTCATTAGTACGAAAAAGGCTACTGCCATAAATATCAACAATAGTATTGTTGGTATCATCTCTACAATCCAAGGAGTCTTCGGCTTGGACTCCCCTTCAAGAACCAGGTTATTCTTCTGGACGCCATTTAATAGGTCCTTAGATAGGTTTTCACCCCTGACCTCACTTGGTATATAGGACTTGAACTTTACCTTTGAATTTTTCAGGGTTCCTTCTATACCAGTATCATCAATTATATGTAGGCTTTTTACATTACCTGCTTTTAGCTCCTTATATACCTTGGAAAATTCCATAGTCTTGATATCTACTGTCTGGTTTGCACTGTATCTAACACCAAAGAATATAACCAGCAAGAGTACTAGGTACAGGCCTGCCCCTCTTAATGCTCTCTTCAAATCTTACCTCCTCTACAACCAACTTCTTAGTCGATTGATATCTCTAATATCCTCTTTGTATCATCATCTACCTTGTAGTCTACATTTATCCTATACCCATAAATGGACACAACTGTATCATTATTTACTACAAAAGGCACGAAAGACCTTTCCTCTCTAGGTACCTTCAGGCCTATGAATAGGTCTTTAACCTTTTTAGTTCCACCTAACAATTTTATTTTATCACCTTGACGACGATTTCTCAATCTTATATGTCCCTTTATTTTGTCAAAGTCAAGGTATTGTTTACCACTCTTAAAGTTGCTCCTATCAAAATCATTCTGGCTTATCAACCTAGTCTTCAGAGTCTTGTCAATTTCTTCTATATACTGGTCTGTGCCAGGGTTTATCTTGTAGTCGTATTCAACATCCTCTACTTTTATCTCCTTCTGACTCATAAGTATATAGTCAGCAAACCTATAGGCATGCAGACCTCTTGGTAGGTCTATCTTCTTGTAACGCTTCTCTCCTGGCATCAGGTCTAGAACTTCGTCTATATGCTTTTTTTCTATGGAGGTCACATTACCAAGTAGATTCCTAATAGCCCTAATTACTATCCTGGTCTTGATTGCCGGGTGGGCATCCTTTATGTAATCGACAAAAATATAGGACCCATCCTTGTAGGTCTTGACTGCATATTCAGCAATCTTATCTACCTGAAAATTTATATAGTCACTATCAACCCTTAGACTGTCACCCATCCTGACTATACTATCTACAATATTGTCGTTGAATTCGGATTTCATATAAGGCAGGATCTTTAACCTTATCTTGTTCCTTGAGTATATTGGTTCTAGGTTGCTAGAGTCTATTCTGGGTAAGAGCTTGTGTTCCATACAATAGGTTTCTATAGACTCCCTATCAATATCAAGTATTGGCCTTATAACCCCATCTTTTCTCTTGTATTCTATACCCCTCAAACCTTGAAGGCCTGTTCCCCTCATTATTCTCATAAGTATAGTTTCCGCCTGGTCATTCTTGTTGTGACCAATGGCTATCTTCTTGGCACCAAGCCTGTCTCTCACCTCAGAAAATACTTGGTATCTCAATCGTCTTGCCCCATCCTCTAGACCAAGCTTATTTTCCTGACAGTACTTGGGTACATCAATGGTCCTTATAAAGCAAGGAATATACAGACTCTGACATAGCTTCATCACATAAAGAGAGTCTAAAAAAGCATCTAACCCCCTGATCATATGATTTAGGTGGACTGCATAGATTTTTAATTTTTTTTCCTTGGACAACCTGTATAGGGTATGCAATAGACAGACCGAGTCCGGTCCACCGGACAGGCCTACCACTATGCCATCACCATCTTCTATCAGCTGGTGGTCTAGTACAGTTTGTTTCATTCTATCATATACCATACTACACCTCCGGAACTACCTTCATTTCCAACCTATTGTTGGCATCCATAAGACCCCTTATAGATATCTTATAGTCCAAATTTAACTTAAGCTCCTTGTCTGATATCCTTTTTGATATCTTGTAGGTATGTAGGTCCATATCAAATACACCGTATGGGGTCCTGTACTTAGACCTAAAGTCCCTATCCTCCCTGAACTTCATCCTACTAGTGATGTCTCCTGACTTGAGTAGTAAAACCTCCTCATCAGATATCTTTATGGTGCTAGACCTCTCCTTGGATGTATCAAACTCCGAAAAGGTTATGTAAATATTACCATTCTTTTCTATTTGCTCACCCTTGTAATAGGATTCTATAGTCTGAAAATCACTTCCGTCTAAATATTGGGATGTCTTTATCTTGAGTTTTACCTTCATATTTTCACCTCATTCCATCCGCTAGTACCTGTGTATTTCTACCTTCTCTAAGTTCTCATTCTTTATCTTCTTCTTTAAAAATTCGGATGCTACCTTTGAGAATTGTTCATTTATGTCGGATACAAAGTACTTACAAGTACCCTTCTGGTCTGAATCATTCATCATATCCCTCTTCTCTAGGACATCCTTTAAGTCTAGGGCTGTTTCCTTGGCTGGATTTATCAACTTCACATCCTTGCCTACAACCTCTCCTATAGTCCTCTTTAGGATTGGATAATGGGTACATCCTAACACTAGAGAGTCTATGCCCTTTTCCACCAAAGAATCTAGGTACATATGGGCTGCTGTAGCCGATATTTCCTTATTTGACCAGCCCTCTTCAACTAGGGGTACAAATATAGGACAAGCCTTACCTATAACCCTGATACTACTATCTTTTGACTTTATAGCCTTGTTGTAGGCCTTGGAGTTCACTGTTGCAGCTGTCCCTATTACTCCTACAACCTTGTTTCTAGTAGAATATACGGCAGTTCTTGCCCCCGGCTCTATAACACCCATAATTGGTATATCATATTCTTCCCTTGCTTCTAGTAAGGCCCTTGCAGAGGCAGTATTACATGCAATTACAATGGCCTTTACATTTTGTTCTGCCAAAAAGTTTATGGCCTGGAAGGTATACTTTATTATAGTCTCCTTGGACCTAGACCCATAAGGAACCCTAGCTGTATCACCAAAGTATATAATATCCTCATTTGGCAAGTATTTATTTATTTCCTTCAGGACTGTAAGACCTCCTAGACCAGAGTCAAACACTCCTATCGCCCTATTATCCATAAACTACACCCTGTCATCTTGCATTAGCTTTTCTATCATAAACTGCTGTGCCAACTCTATGTGCTCCTTGGCTAGCTTTTCTGCAAGATGAGCTCTTCCTTTCTTAAAAGCTTCTATTATCTTCTTGTGCTCATCCACTATGTTTACGGCCGAGCTATAATCAGACATATACATGAGCCTGAACCTATAGACTGTCTCCCATATGTTGATCATCATGTTCATGAGCCTCTTGTTGCCGGTTGCTTCAAATATAAGGGTGTGAAATTCCTCATCCTTGGCCAGCATAGTCTCTACATCATTCTTATAGACAGCCTCTTCAAGGTCCTTTGATATGATTTCTAGCATCCTTATATGGTCCTCTGTCATCCTGTCTGTAGCACAGTAGGCTGCCAGACCCTCTAAACCAACTCTTACCTCTAGAATATCCATAAGGTCCTTCTTGCTTATGTTGGCTACATAGGCCCCCTTTCTTGGGAGCATAACAACCAGGCCTTCTAGCTCCAACATTCTTATAGCCTCTCTTATAGGGGTCCTGCTCACACCCAACTGTTCTGATAGCTGGATCTCCATGAGTCTTTCTCCTGGCTTTAGGACACCCTCTATAATAGCCTTTCTCATATTTTCAAAAACTACCTCTCTTAGAGGCTTGTAATCATCCAAGTTTAACTTATTTATTCCCATATATCTCTACCCCCTTTTTGGACATAGATGTTAAGTGGGTCTGTAAATACTGCTTTCTCAGGATATTTGCACACTTTCTGGCCTTTTTTTTGTCCTTAAAAAAGCCAAAGACTGTAGGTCCACTTCCACTCATCATGGACTTATCAGCGCCCTCTTCAAGCATTATTTTCTCTATATTTCCTATATCTGAACACCACTCTTTTGTCACTGGTTCAAGTACATTACACATACTGGATACCAGAAGGTCCATATTTTTATCCTTAATTGCCTTGATCAAACTCACATTGTCAGGCCTATCTATTTCTATCTTTCTTTCATACATAGTATCAAATTTCTTGTAGACCTTCTTAGTAGATACAAAAATATTTGGCCTACATACTAAGACCTCTAGGTCAAGTTCAAGGTCATCAAGCTTTTTTAGGTCAGTCCCCCTGCCCGTAGCTAAATAGGTTCCCCCTTTTATACAAAAAGGCTATATCTGACCCCAATTCCTTAGACAGGTCTATCAGGTCGTCATCACTTAGACCTAGCTCAAATAGCTTGTTTACGCCGACAAATACAGCCGCAGAATTAGCGCTTCCCCCTGCCATACCAGCAGCAATAGGAATGTTCTTTTCTAGAAAGACCTCTATCCCACTATTTATCTTATATCTCTTTTTCATAAGCATCCAAGTCTTGTAGATTATATTTTTCTTTCCAAGTGGTACATCTGAGTTGGAACACTTCATCGAAAAATTCCCCCTAGACTTCCTAATTAGTAGCTTGTCTGATAAATTTACAGACTGCATTACCATTTCTACATCATGGTAGCCATCATCTAATATACCCTTTATGTCTATAGATAGGTTTACCTTACCCATAGCCCTCAGTCTAATACTGTCCATATCATCACTCCTAATAGGCCTGGCCTACTATTTTATATTTTACTTATTATTGTATTCAATATGCACTATTTCGCTTTTACTTATTATATCATATAAAGCTAGCATAAAATATTACTTTTTGGGATATGCTTTAAAAATTTAAATAGGCCCTTGTCCTTGACTGACTATATAAAAATTCATCACCCTATATAAATTTTACTAAAAAGAGATTGCGTAATAATACCCAATCTCTAATCTCTTAACTTACCTTATTTTTTTAAAAACCTTTATCTTAACTGTCTCAGTCAATAAATCAGAGTAGCTATATGCTACCCTCTCAAAGCCTTCATCTCCATGACCTACTTTGATTACAAATACACTTGGGTATAGAGTCTCTAAAAATACCCTGTTTTGTAACTATTTGCTTTTCTGCCCTTGTTTGCCTTTTAGCAAAAATCTTCCTGCCTACATACTTCTCAAGAGTATGCCTGATATTATCTAATGTAGCTGTTGTTGCCAAAAGTATCACCTATCCTTTCAGTCTATGCCTTATTATAGCATATTTCAAGGATTTGGTCAAGGCATAACCATATATTTTACATCATGAAAATGCTTTTTGTCAATTTATTTTTCTGTTTTTAATTTTTTTGTGTTTTTGTCAAATAGGCCTATAGTCTACTTTCCGCAGCACTTCTTGTACTTCTTTCCACTACCACATGGACATGGATCATTTCTTCCAACCTTGTCATCATTGATAACCATCTTTGACCTGTTGTGGTCCTTCCTAATCTGCTTTCTAGTCTTTTCATCTAGGATATCATTCCAACCCTTTAGACCATATAGCCAGTGGGCCTCAACATTTACCATGTTATAGTATAGCTTCTCCCAGTCTATCTTAATATTAATCTGAGTATCTGCCTCTATCTTTTCCAGGTCCTGGGCCATTTCTATGCTTTCATTTATACCATCTAGGAAGCCCATGAAGTACTCAGGACTAGTATTATACTTTTCCGCAAGGTCTGATACCTTTCCAGCTACAATCTGAGTCTTGTTGTTTAATATATCATTGTATATATAAGTTTCAGCCCTTAAAAACTCTTCCCAGAACTTTACTTCGGCCTCTTCACTTGCCTGATTTTCACTAATATTCTTCCATTCTTGAAATAACATAATTACCTCCATATTGTTTCATATTTTTTTATAGTTATACCCCTTATAATAACATATTTTCCTGCTTTTTTCTAGACTCACATAGGAGGCTGGAACTAGCAGTATATAGCTTATGTAATACTACTTATAAGTCAAAGAGGTCTCTAAGTACCTTTAGGGCCCTGTCCTGCTCGATAAAGTAGGGGCTAGTTGCGATTGTAATTAGGCTTGCACCCTCAATATATTTCTTGACCCTTGCTATTTTTAGGTCATAGTCAATATAATCCATATCCCTGGAGAAAAAATCCAGGTCTATATCCAAGACATAGGACTCTGGGTATTCCATACCCATAGAGTAGGTTGAGTCAACTATCATAAGGTCTGAAAATATACCATGGTGTAGGGCTGGCCTTATAAAGGACCCCACATTTAAGACCTCATTGGTGTACCTTTTCACGTCCTCCAAGTCCCCTATATCCACATCATAGTCTGGGGGTATCCTGGTATCCTTGTGCTGATCCACATGCAAGAGTACCTGCCCCCTCTTCATCAAGCCCCTTTTTAGGGCCTGACACCAAAAGAAAAAGGCATGGTTGTGGTTGTCAAAGAGGTAGACTTCCTTGCCCATTTCAGTAATCTCCCTATCCACCAGGTGGTAGATATTTTTCATACCAAAGCATTCCTTCTCCTGTCCATCTTCAATCTCTATAAAGGTCGCTGGACCACCAAGCTCTACCTGGTCTATCCTGGCATCTATCAATTTAGGTACATATATTCTCTTCTTGGCTCTCTCTTCGTAGGAGAAGGCATTATTACCTACTGGCCTGTCTATATAAAAACCACCGTAATCAATCATAATGGCCTCCTAAAAAATATTCCAGGGGTAGGCATTTGGCATCTCAGCTTCAAAGGCCATCACTTCCTTGGTTGTCGGATGGACCAACTCTATCCTGGCTGACCAAAGGGCTATCTGCTGGCCAACCTTAGAAAACTTAGAATACCTCTGGTCCCCGTAAAGAGGGTGGTTACGGCTAGAAAACTGGACCCTGATCTGGTGGGGCCTGCCTGTATGCAGGTCTACCTCAAGAAGGGAATAATCTAGCATGTCCTTATCAGAATAGGTCTCTCCTAACTTCTTATAGGATAGGCTGGCCATCTTACCATCCTTGTTGGACTTATCAACAACCTTTACCATATTGGTTTTTGTATTCTTGTACAAGTAATCCACACAATCCCCATCTTTTTGACACTTTCCTACAACCACTGTCCTGTAGGTCTTCTTCATAGTCCTGGTCCTTACTTGGTCTGACAGCCTTGATGCCGCCTTGGAGGTCTTGGCAAAAACCATAACCCCTCCGACTGGCCTATCTAGCCTATGGACCAGACCTATATAGACGTTACCCGGCTTCTTGTACTTTTCCTTTACATAGGCCTTACACATAGACACCATATCTATATCTTGAGTATTGTCAGCCTGTGAAAGGACGTTTACGGGCTTCTCTACCACCAATAGATGGTTGTCCTCATATATCACCTTTAAATCCATCTTATCGCTTCCTATCTTTCCCATCTACCAAATATACCACAAGGTAGAACCATACCATTTCTTGAGGCTGGTATGCCGACTTCACCGGCATATATCTTTCCACCCTTGGCCTTCTTGCCTATAGTAGTTTCTAAGACATTTTCCAGAACAATTGGTGAAAAGCCCGTAGTATATGAGTTAATCAAGAAGAAAAGGGGCTTGTCTGATAAGACCTGCATACACAGACTTACAAATTCAAACAACTTGTCCTCAATTTTCCAAACCTCGCCCTTAGGTCCCCTACCATAAGAAGGTGGGTCCATTATAATGGCATCATATCTGTTGCCACGCCTGATTTCTCTTTCCACAAACTTGACCGCATCATCTACTATAAACCTAACGGTCCTATCCTTGAGTCCAGATAACTCGATATTCTCCTTGGCCCAGTTAACCATACCCTTGGCTGCATCGACATGGCATACCTCTGCACCAGCATAGGCACAGGCCACAGATGCCCCACCGGTATAGGCAAATAGGTTTAGGACCTTTATAGGCCTCTTGGCAGTCCTTATCTTGTCTATCATCCAGTCCCAATTAGCTGCCTGCTCAGGGAATAATCCAGTATGCTTGAAGCCTGTAGGCCTTATCTTGAACTTTAGCGGACCATAGTTAATAGTCCACTGGTCTGGGTATTTTTTCTTAACCTCCCAGCTACCACCACCCCTATTGCTCCTGTGGTAGTGGCCATGTGGGTTCTTCCATAGGGACCACTCCCTCTCTATTGGCCATATTACCTGGGGATCTGGCCTTCTTAGGACATAGTCTCCCCATCGTTCTAGCTTTTCTCCGCCACCTAAATCTATTAATTCATATTCTTTCCACTTGTCTGCAAGTAATAACATATTTTCTCCTTTAAAACTTCTAAATTTCAACAATTACACTACTCATATTATACAGACTATGGTGGATAATAGCAATAATGATAGACTAAAAAGAAGAAGTCTTCAGTCCCATCAGATCTAAAGTTATCTCCCTATGCCTAAGGGTCCTCTTATCATATTCCTTGCCAGGTATTAGCTCGTTGAGTTATCTCCCTACGCCTAAGGGTCCTCTGTCAATATCTATATCAGATATATTCGAACATAAAAAGGGAGACCCTATCTTAATTTCTATATGGTCCCCACTCTTATCTTGTCGTATACAAATTTCTATAGCCTCATTTTTGCCCTAGTCTAACGGCATTATTCCCAATCCTTGGCTATATCTATCCATTTTGTGTAATTTGAGTACTTTTCCAGCTCCGGTATAGTCATCTCTATGGCAGAGTTTCCGCTTCCTGCAGCAGGATATACAGTCTCAAACCTCTTTAGAGATTCATCCAGGTAGACCTTGACCCCCTCCCTTATGGCAAAGGGACATACTCCCCCAACCTGATGGCCTATAAGTCCTTCAACATCATCAAATGAAATCATCTTGGCCTTCGTTCCAAACTCTTGCTTGTACTTGGCATTAGCTATTCTAGCATCACCTGCTAGGCATATCAAAATAGGTTCATCTTCAACTAAGAAGGACATGGTCTTGGTTATCTGTTTTGGTTCGCAACCAACAGCCTGGGCAGCCAGTTCAACAGTCTCACTAGACCTGTCAAACTCCAATACCCTATCACTCATACCAAACTGTTCAAAATACTCTTTTACCTTTTCTACAGACATAAATATTCCCCCTATTTATTTTCTTCAAGCCACTTCATTGCCTCAAGAGTTTCATTTAAGAGGTCGTCTAATTCCCAGCCAAGGTTCTCAGCTCCCTGCCTTATTACATCTCTAGAGCAGCCAGCAGCAAACTTCTTGTCCTTAAATTTTTTCTTCAAAGACCTTAGCTCCATATCTGAAACGCTCTTGGAAGGTCTCATCAAAGCAGCCGCCCCAACTATACCCGTAAGTTCATCAGTAGCAAATAATATTTTTTCCATATCTTTCTCTGGCTTAACTGTAGCCCCTGTGAGACCATATCCATGACTAATAGTCGAATCTATAATAGACTGGTCAAGACCCTCAGCCTTCATTAGGTCTACCTGCTTGACACAATGTTCTTCAGGATACAACTCAAAGTCCAAATCGTGTAAAAGGCCTACTACTTCCCAAAAGTCTGCCCTCTCTGGATCAAACTTGTTCGCAAAGTACCTCATAACACCACCCACTGTCTTGCCATGATGTATATGAAAGTCCTCCTTGTTGTACTTCTTTAAAAGCTCTAAGGCCTGATCGTAAGTTGGTATATATCCCATATACAACACCTCTTTTCTAATATTTTAAAAACAATTATACTCCATCATCAGATTAATTTCTAGTGATTGAGAGAATTTTTTTCGAATATTTTATTAATATCTTTTTATCTTTGGGTATAGACAAAGCCAAGCTCTTGGTATACAATAGTTATTAATCCCTAGTAAATTAATCGGAATTAAAATTGCAAGTATATTCCTTTTAATTTCAGGATAATAAAAATATAGGTTATTAAAAAATAGAGTTCGAAAATCAAATTTCTATTTATTGATTACCAAAAAGGTAAAGGAGATGTTCAAATGAAAAATATACAGACTAAAAATTTCATATTCACTGCGTTTGGAGGCATCTCTTGCTGTTGTTGCTGTTCTTGTAACCACTAGGAGTAGCAGAGATTCCTATACGATCAAAGAGTTTAGGTATCTTTTGTGATAATTTATGCCAGAATACTTGGGCCTTATAGCCGATGACCACTAACAACAGATAAGATAAGGAGAAATGAAGATGAAAAAGAACGTAATAGAATTAATAGGAAATACACCACTTGTAAATTTGGAAAAGATAGATAAAAACGTATATGTAAAGCTGGAAAACAAGAATCCAGGAGGGTCTATTAAGGACCGTGCAGTCCTAGGTATGATACTGGGGGCAGAGGAAAAGGGCCTACTAAAGGCTGGCGATAGAATTGTTGAAGCAACTAGTGGAAACACTGGTATCGCTACAGCGATGATTGGTAAAAGCAGGGGCTACCAGGTAACTATAATAATGCCTGAATCCATGAGTGTTGAAAGAAGAAGCCTAATCAAGGCCTACGGTGCCGAGTTGATATTGACAGAGGCTGCCAAGGGTATGCAGGGAAGTATAGACAAGATGAATGAACTCTTGGCTACTGGTGACTACAAGTCTTTAGGCCAGTTCGACAACAGAGACAATCCTGACTACCACTACAAGACAACTGGACCAGAGATATACTCTGAGTTAAAGGATGTAGACATATTTGTGGCTGGTATAGGTACTGGTGGTACTGCTTCAGGTATAGGGTCTTACCTAAAGGACCAGAATCCTGAGGTCAAGGTATACGGTGTTGAACCAGAAGCCTCTCCATTAATCTCAGGTGGCCAGGCTGGACCACATAAAATCCAGGGAATCGGTGCAAACTTTATACCAAAGAACTACTTTGCTGATATTGTAGATGACCTAATCTTAATTTCTGATGATGAAGCCTACGAGATGGTAAGACAGGTAGCCAACGATGAGGGTATCCTTATAGGTATATCTGCCGGAGCTAATATAGCCGCTGCCAAGAAGCTGGCCGAAAAGTTCCCAGGTAAGAAGGTAGTTACAGTTGCTCCAGATGGCGCGGACAAGTATATGTCAATGGGTATATTTTAATCAAAAGTTGCCAACTATTATGTTTGAGATTGAGATGGTGATGTAGATGAAATTTATAAAGAACATTGATTATATTATAGCTAATGACCCTGCATCCAGCAGGGGTAAGATAAAATTTTTGAATAGACTGATGGTATTTATTATATATCCATCTGTCCATGCCCTAATAGGCCACAGCATATCCCATGCCCTTAGCAATATGGGCTTAAAATTCCTGGCAAGGCTGGTATCCCAGATATTTAGGTTCCTAACTGGTATAGAAATCCACCCAGGAGCCACTATAGGCCATAGTATCATGATAGACCATGGTATGGGTGTTGTAATTGGGGAAACTGCAGAGGTAGGCAATAGGGTTACAATCTATCAGGGGGTCACTCTAGGTGGTACAGGCAACCACACAGGCAAGAGGCACCCTACAGTAGGTAATGACGTTATAATAGGCTCAGGAGCCAAGGTATTAGGTCCTGTGACCCTTGGAGACGAGGTCAAGGTCGGTGCCAACAGCGTAGTCCTACACGATGTGCCAAATGGGGCAACAGTCGTAGGTATCCCCGGCAAGATTGTAAAGATAAAGAATACTAGTTCAAAGGTGATCAACCTAAACGAAAGGTTGGCTGCTGAAGGTTCTATGTACTTCATTTAGTATAATAAATAAAAACAGAAAATGATGTGACCCCAAAAAGTTAGACTTTATTAGCGAGACAGTTTATGCTGCCTCGCTATTTTTTTATGCAGCCAAAGCGGATAACCTGTATTCAATAGGACTCATCCGTCCTACCCTTAATATCAATTTTATAGTACTTAAATTCGCTTGTATCAGTTCTTATCTTTTGGTGCGCAATAGAAGTATTAAATCTACGATTGACTCTATTAGGTGCAACTCTACCAACCTTACACTTGTAAGAGTTGTAGCGTCTACTCTTGCAAGTATATACTGATGTTTCAACGATATTTTTTTAACTACACATGTTTCATTTTTATTTGAACTCAATGACTTTTTCCGACCTCTCTTTTTGAGGGTCGGTGCCTTTTTAATAATTTATATTCCTTTTTATGATAGTCTAGTATCTTAAATTTACGTTCTTCCATAGCCTTCAAGATTTTCTTTAGATTTTTGCTGTTGATTATATAGGACAGTGTAGCATTTTTATATAAACAATTTTTGAATACACAGATTTTTTTAATTTTTACTATTTATATTGATAACTATTTCGATTTATGTTATATTTACTTTTAGTCTGAAACAATGTAACTATAGTCTCTATCCATATTAATACTATCCCACAAAAGTGCAGGATAGAAAAGAAAAAGTAGTATTAACTACGAATATATTACACAAGGAGGTGTTACATATGAATAAAAATATTAGGAATAGTATTTTTACTATGACTATCTTGATTGGGATGATATCTAATGGGAAGATTAAGTTAGATAACATCTGGGTTATTTTTGATATTTATTTTACAAATTACAAGTTGGACTGTATATATTAATTTATTAGATATAGAAAACGCCATAAATTATGGTTGAGTATTTTATCTGTGTGCGCTGTTTTTGTTATAGGATTTTTATATTTTAAAAATAGTTGTTGATTGTATCATCAACATTTTTCATATTTTTCCAAAAAAACCTAGATTATTTAGTTCTAAGACTTCTTTTTATTGATTCCTGGTTGGAATCCGAAGTCAAAATCATCAATGGTTTTTAGGAATGGGAGATTAGCAATATGTAAATTAATACTGTCCCTTTTTCGCTTGTCGTAGATCACGTTCGATCTCAACAAGCGAGTCTATGTAAAAAGTCTGTAAAATCAAAAATCTTTCTATGGTTAAATTATCATAGAAGGACTTATTTTAATTTACAGAGTTTTTGCATACTCTCTGTATAATATTTATATTCCCCTTTCTTATAATAGTCCAAGAGCCTTCCTTTACGCTCTTCCATAGCCTTCAACATCTTTTTAGATTTTTACTAGTCAAGCTATCATTATCAGCAAAACCATTCTCAAAACCTAATTCTTTATTGGCATTAAATTCATCATCAATAAGGTCGGCTTCCGTATCCATCCTAGCAGACATAACCTTGTACTGGTCTCCTATCTTTGCAAGATAAATGATAGAATGGTTAGTCCTACCGCTCTTAGTACTCACCTTCTTACCTGCATATGAAACCTCCATAGGGTCTAATCCTATTTCACTTGTATCTAGATCTACCTTGACATACTTTCCTACCCTAGAAATCTCTATAAATTTAAACTTATAATCTAGCTTCTCGGTTTGAGAGTCTGACCTTATAAGCTCAGCATAGGCCCTCTTGATATCATTTCTGGCTCTCAAGTATTCCTTGAATTTATCATTTCCAAGAGTTGAAAAATCGTTGCTACCTCTCAGGCTAGAAAAATCAGTCTTTATAAAACTTTCACTAGTTTCCCTTATCTTTCTTTCGTCCTCTTGGCTTATATGAGTATTACTATAAGCGCAAAAAGAAGATGATATAGTTATTAGTACAACTATAAGAGGGAATATTACCTTATTTCTTAATCCCATTTACATCCACCTCCTAAGGTAGAAAAATATATTTATACAAATTTAAATATTTGAAGCTATAATTATATGATATATTAAGTGATAGCTAATTTCAAGCACTTTTTTATAAATCTACCCTGGCAGGAATATGAAAAACCTATAAAAAAAGACCATAAAGCTAGTTAGCTTTATGGCCTTCAAAATTCAAAAAACTATATTCTTTGACTGCAATGAGGGCAGTAAGGATCCCTGTCTATATCAACCCTGGAGTCAAGTGCCCTACCACAAGAGGGACACCCTATAAAACCTCCATCCAAAGATCAATGAAGCAAAGACCAATATTACCCCTAGTATACGGGTTTTTCGTCTTTGAAAAAGGAAGGCGGAGATTAAGATACCTACGGAACTAGCTCTTCTAACCCACTTTAGTCCTTTTTTAGATTTAATATTTGGCTTCATAAAAAGATCCTTTCGACTTTCGTCTACCAGTCTTATTTATTAATTTCTCTCAGGCTATATACCCTCTTGTCCTGAGAATCTACATGCCTTCTATTTACTGCTACCA